>Ga0208038_1000040_pt1 | contig 155294 bp, 152 predicted proteins | sample June2015DPH_16_1_FD_184714 | JGI IMG/M metagenome (GOLD analysis project Ga0208038, IMG submission 184714) | Peatland microbial communities from SPRUCE experiment site at the Marcell Experimental Forest, Minnesota, USA - June2015DPH_16_100... | ecosystem: Environmental > Terrestrial > Soil >...
TCGCCTAACAATCACGGTCAGACCTTCAGGGGCTGTATGCGCGATGCAGGCCTTAATCCGTATCTTCTTGAGATCACAAATATTAGGGAACAATGTTCGTGGGTCACCGATGACAGAAAGAGCGCTACCAACAAAGCGTGCGACCTCATCAATGCTTCTCTACAACGGCTCGAGCATGCGGAATCCCTTTCTGAGTTTCGTGTTGACGTTACCAACGCCACTCTCGTTGTAGGCGGTGGCATCGCAGGAATCACCGCAGCGCTCGCCTTGGCAGAAAATGGCGTAAAAACGTATCTGGTTGAAAAGGAGCCCTCTATTGGAGGCAACACGGTAAGAATCGGAAAAGTGTTTTCACCACACAAGATGGTGGAAGAGTGTGCGATGTGCTCACTCAGCCCGTTAATGAACGATGTTTACGAGAATCACAAAATCGAGCTCCTAACTGACGCTGAAATTGCCAACATAAACGGAACTGCTGGTCACTTCAACGTCGACGTCAAAATCAAACCACAAAGCGTTACTGACCGATGTACAAGCTGCGGGGAGTGTGCGACCGTTTGTCCAATCGAAGTGCCAGATTGGTGGAACGCCAACACACGAACAAGAAAAGCTATCTACAAGCCTTTTCCACAGGCCGTACCTGATAGGTATACGATAGATGCAGAGCACTGCGTCAAATGCGGTAAATGCACCAAGGTGTGCAAGTCCGACGCAATTGAGCTCGAAGCCAAACCTTCTCTTAGGAAAATAGAAGTCGGTGCGATCGTCGTAGCAACGGGCCATGATGAGTTCGATCCAAGTTTGCGGCCTGAATATGGCTATGGTCGTTTTAAAGACGTTGTTACTCAGTTAGAGCTCGCTCGGATAATTGGCGTAAACGGGCCCACAAACGGTGAACTCTTAAGACCTTCAGACGGCAAAACGCCAAAGCGAATAGTGATGATACAATGCGTCGGATCGAGGGACGAAAAGCCGCACGGATTGCCGTATTGCTCGTCCGTTTGTTGTATGGTCGCCCTTAAACACGCTAACTATATCACTGACTATTTTCCGGGAACTGACATCACCGTGCTTTATACCGACATTCGAGCTCCGGGAATCTATGAAAACTACTATAGGCACGTGCAAGAGAAAGGTGTAAGATTTATCCGCGGGCGTGCGAGTGACGTGAAGCGTAAAGGGGGCAAATTGTACGTAAGCGCTGAAGATACGTTGCGCGGACAATGCCTCGAACTCGATGCGGACTTGGTGGTCCTTTCGACGGGTATTAAGCCCTCTCACGGGACAGTTCAAGTTGGAGAGACACTCGGCATCGAACTAGGTGATGACTTGTTCGTGAAGGAAAAACACCCAAAACTTGAAGGCGCTAGTACAAACACTAAAGGGATCTATGTATGCGGCACCGCCCAAGGTCCCAAAGATATCACCTACAGCGTTTTACAAGCAGATGCAGCCGCTCTCGAAGCGCTATCGATTGTTGGTCAGGACTACGTATCAATAGAACCGCTTTCAGCCTTCGTTAAGGATAGCTGCAATGGTTGCGGTATGTGTGTACGGCAGTGCAAGAATAATGCCATAAAGATGCTTGATCGCAGAGCGATGGTCGATCCGATGCTCTGCACCGGTGGCGGCGCATGTGTACACGTCTGCCCTACTGCAGCCCTTGATTTGCACGGGTGTACGGAAGCTCAACTTGAAGCTTCGATACGCGGGGTCCTTGCAGGCAAGCGCGAAAAAGAGATAAGGAACATAGCGTTCCTAGACACAAAAATTGGGTACGCAGCAGCTGACAATATTGGCGCAGCACGGCTCCGCTACCCCCCTTCTATTCGGATCATAAGCGTGCCATCAGTGTTGCGACTCGCGCCTCAGCACATCGACCTGGCGTTCCAATTGGGCGCTGATGGCGTTTTTATCGGACAAGGGTTCGAAGCCGAGAGTTGCGGTGAAAACTTCGAAAGTGTCGAAACGCGGCTCAACGATTTGAGCAAGAAAGTTGTACAGCGTGGGATTGATCCCGCGCGACTAAAGATTTATCGCGTTTACATCCCGCACTTTGTGGGCTTGCACAAGCGTCTTATGCAGTTTGATGACAAGATCAAAGAAACTGGAGAGATGGAAGAGGAGCTCGCAGCGCCTTAAGCCGAAGCCATAAAATCTTATGCCACAATCAAACGTGCCCATAAGAAGCATAGAAGAGATTAACGCCAAGATAACAGTAGGAGAAGTCACAGTTTGCACTGCTTCTGAGTTTTGCAATATGGTACGGGCTCACGAAGACGTCAATGAAGTAGACGTTGTTACCTGCGGCACGAAGGGCATCATGAGCGGAACATATGCCACTCTATCCTTTCGCGCCACGGCTCCAAATGTTTTCGAGACGGCCCAAATGGCGTGGCTCAATGATGTCCACGCTTTCGTTGGACCGTGTCCCAACGAAAGGCTTGGATTGCTTGATTTGATTGTCTACGGGACTTCGGTTAGCCGGAGCGACACCAAATATGGAGGGGGCCATCTTTTTCGAGATATTGTGAAAGGGAACGATATCGACTTTGAAGTGCTAACAACGATGGGGCAACACATAAAGGGACGAACTAACCTTCAAGATATGCAATTTGCAAGGCTCTCAGCTACTCGCAACGTATTTAAGAACTATAATGCGTTTGTCAACCCTAACGACGGTTGCGTCAAGTCCATTTTTTCTGTTACGTGTCTCGAAGGACCGTATAAGGAAGCTAGCTTCTCTGGATGTGGAGAGCTCAATCCTCTGGAGAAAGACCCTCAGCTCGAAACTATCGGAGTTGGCACGAAAGCCCTGTTCAATGGTGCTATAGGCTTCGTGACAGGGACGGGAACACGTAGCTCTGCTCAGAAGCCGAACCTTTCAGGATATGCACCTCTGAAGGGCATGAACCCTCGATATGTGGGTGGCTTTAACACGTCCGCGGGTCCTGACGTGTTCTGTTCGTGGGCAATCCCTATTCCGATTCTTAATACGTCTATACTTGAGAACGTAAGCCGCACAGATGATCAGATTCCGCTGCCAATTGTTGATGTGAACGGACGCAAGTTGCTTGGGCATGCACGATACAGCGACGTCTGGCAGAGCGAATATGGGCGGATACGTTTCTCAAGCAACGAGTGTGTGAGTTGTGAAGAGTGTCAAGTCGCCGAGAATTGTCCAACCGCGGCATTCAAACCGAACAAAGGAATTGATCGCAAAGAATGCGTGCGGTGCGGCGCCTGCTTATCCTCTTGTCCGTATGGCGCTCTAAGAGGTGATCTGGGTGCTATTGACCTAGATGGGCTACCGATTCCAGTAACGCTTAGACAATCCGATCGATCAAATGCAGACAAGCTGACGCGAGAGCTCAAAAAGAAGATCGAGCAAGGTGAATTTTTGCTCAGCACGCCAGTGCAGAATATCAAGCTATAGCAGCATCTGTATTCTGCGAGTTTGCTTGCACCGTGAGGTTACCGCTGGGCCAAGATCGACGGAGCTTGACTAATCCAGAGAGCTTTGTGAAAAGCAGAGCCGTTGCAGTTACAGAAAGCTAAGCGATAGCAAGTCGCATTGAATAGAAGTAATATAGGGTTAGAGCATACTCAATATGAAGGGGCCATAGGGTAGCCTGGATATCCTTGGGGACTGGGGGTCCTCAGACCCGAGTTCAAATCTCGGTGGCCCCACTGGTTAAATCTCGTTTGCCACCTAAATAAGGTGACACCTTTACAAAAGCTAATAAATGACGCGCGCAACATATGGATATATAGTATAATTTAGAGAATGCCAGTAGCTTTTTATGTGCATTTAAAAGGTGCTCCCGATTTAGATTGAGCATTCCAGACGCAACATATTTTGCTAATTCATTGAATCATAGACTCTCTGTTTAGGAGCAAATAACGTGTCCATTGGGATTACAACGTACGGCGTATACATACCCCGATATAGGATCAGAGTCGAAGAAATCGCACGAGTGTGGGGAGATGACCCCATCGATATCAAAAAAGGACTGCGCGTTCTTGAAAAATCAGTTCCGGACCGAGATGAAGACACGGCTACGATCGCAGTCGAAGCTGCTCGCTCCGCACTTCAGCGATCTGGCTTAGCAGGAGCCGACATTGGAGCTATATACGTCGGCAGCGAATCTCATCCTTATGCGGTCAAACCGACAGCGACGATTGTTGCTGAAGCGGTCAGGGCAACGCCGGAACTGATGGCCGCTGACTATGAGTTTGCGTGCAAGGCGGGGACCGCCGCTTTGCAGACGTGCCTGGGACTGGTCGCTGCTGATTACATCAAATATGGCATGGCGATAGGTGCTGACACCGCACAGGGAGCTCCCGCAGACGCTCTGGAATACACTGCAGCAGCCGGCGGCGCGGCTTACGTCGTGGGGAAGAACCACGTCATCGCTGAAATTGAGGACACATATTCATTCACGACTGATACCTTCGACTTTTGGAGGCGACAAGGCGAGCAATACCCGAAGCACGGGGGTAGATTCACAGGAGAGCCAGGATATTTCAAGCACGTCTTAGCTGGGGCGCGAGGATTGCTTCATAAGACGCACAGCAAGCCTGAAGACTTCGACTTCGCTGTATTTCATCAACCGAATGGCAAATTTCCGCGCAAAGTTGCTTCCACACTTGGTTTTTCACAGCAACAGGTTAAACAAGGTCTTGTGGTCGAAAAACTAGGCAATGCGTACTCCGGGTCATCGCTTATAGGACTAGCATCGGTGCTAGATGTTGCGGAACCTGGCAGCCGCATCTTTATGACCTCCTTTGGGTCAGGCGCAGGCAGCGATTCGTTTACATTTCGTGTGACAGAAGAGATCGGCAATATACAAAGTCAGGCCCCAACTGTTGCTGAACTGCTTGCTGCACCGATTTATCTAGATTATGCACTTTACGCTAAACATAAAAACAAGATCGTACTCTAAGGGAGGCAAAACGCCGCAAGACGGCGATTCACAATGAGAGAAGTAGCCATCGTTGGCATAGGATGCACAAAGTTCGGCGAGATGTGGCACAGAAGCTTCCGCGACCTTTTCATCGAAGCGGGCTTAATGGCCCTTGAGGATGCTGGGATGAGCGGAGCACAAGTGGAGGCACTTTACGGTGGCAACATGAGCTCAGGAATATTCATCGAGCAAGAGCACGTCGGAGCGCTTATCGCCGATTACTCCGGCCTAACTTCCAACAGCGTGCCAAGCACCCGAGTAGAAGCCGCATGCGCCTCAGGTGGCCTCGCGCTGCGAAGTGGCATCATTGCGGTCGCTTCTGAATATCACGACATCGTCATCTCCGCAGGCATCGAAAAGATGACCGACGTTGGCCCCGAGAAGGCGATGGACGCACTCGCTGCTGCCGCTGATCGGGAATGGGAGGCTGCAGTTGGTGCCACGTTTCCGGGACTCTACGCTATGATGGCCCGAGCACATATGCACGAGTTTGGGACCACACGTGAGCAACTCGCCCAAGTTGCCGTTAAGAATCACTACCACGGTTCAATGAATCCCAAAGCACAGTTCCGGAATAGAATCACAATTGACGCGGTTATCAGCTCACCCCTCGTCGCAGATCCTCTTCGACTTTTTGATTGCAGTCCAATAACGGATGGGGCGGCTGCAGTTATTTTAGTTCCTGCCGAAAGGGCGCGAGAATTCACAGATACTCCGATCTACGTCAAAGCGGCTGCCCAAGCCAGCGATACGATCTCTTTGCACGATCGACGAAGTCTAACGAGCATTGATGCGACCAGAATTGCCGCAGATCGAGCCTTCAAAACCGCGCGGCTACAACGGTCAAACATCGATGTCGCTGAGGTGCATGACTGCTTTACAATCGCTGAGATAATGGCGATTGAAGATCTTGCTTTCTTTGAAAAAGGCCGAGGAGGGCCCGCGACGCTTGCAGGCGAGACCGCAATCGGCGGCAAAATCCCTATAAACACAAGCGGGGGGCTGAAGGCATGCGGGCACCCAGTAGGGGCAACGGGAATAAAGCAAGCAGTGGAGATCGTCGAGCAGCTGAGAGGCGATGCTGGAAAAAGGCAGGTTGAAGGGGCTGAAGTAGGCTTGACCCACAATGTCGGCGGAACGGGTGGCACCGTCGTTGTGCATATCCTAGCGAGGTGATTCGATGACCGTCCCGCGTTTTTCGAGAGCAATACCAAACCGATATAACCTCATCGGCACAAAATGTGAGAACTGTAATACCTATTACTTCCCCCCGCGGCCTGTGTGTCCCCCTTGCAGACGCAAGGGCGTGATTCGCGAATATCAGTTTGAGGGCAGCGGAAAAGTGGTAACCCACACCACTATATATTCAGCTCCTGAAGGTTTCAGCAAGATGACGCCGTACGTTCTGGCAATTGTAGAACTCGATGAAGGGCCAAGGCTTACGGCGCAGATCGTTTGTGATCCGTCTGAAGTCAAGATCGGAATGCGCGTTAAGTCGGTTTTTAGAAAGCTCGGCGAGGACGGACCAGACGGCGTGATCTACTACGGGACAAAGTTCATTCCAGCATAACGCGTTCAACCATCGGCGGTCGCTTACTTTTAACTCTTTTTTTTTGGCAATGCCTTCGATGCACGGATGATAGCGCCGCAAACAAAAGCGCTGTGATTCGCGAGCTGGGGGCTACGCGACGAGATCGTGCGTAATCTGACGGTATCGCGCACGCAGCGGAGGGCTGAACGGTCACCGCCCAAGCGTCGCGTGTGCTCTCGCAAGATGTCTTGCAGCGTGTGCTGCTATAAGAGAGAGTTCACCCGCAAGCACGGCACAGCAGACGATTTCAGCAAATTTCTTAGCATGAGCTCCTGGGGGCTTCCCTCCGCCTGCGACGTCCATTATCGACAAACATTCGTGCTGCGTTTTGATCGAGGTTCCCCCACCCACTGTGCCAACTGGCAGAGAGGGCATGCTTACTGATGCATACAATTCGTCTCCGCGTACAGAGAAGCTAGTAATTGCCGTCGACGCGTCGACAACGTGAGCCGGGTCCTGACCGGTTGCAATAAACATAGCCGCTATGACGTTTGCTGCGTGTGCGTTGAAGCCCAGCGATCCGGCTTTGGCAGATCCAAGCATATTTTTTCGATAATGAACATCTGCCATGCCTTCCGGCGTCGTCTTCAGTTCGTCGTGAATAATGCTTCGAGGGATAGAGGTTTCAGCAACTACGTTTTTGCCTCTGCCTTCGATCAAGTTGATCGCAGCGGGTTTCTTATCTACGCACATATTGCCTGAAAGGGCGACCAGCCGAATGTTGAGCTCATCAACGATGATGTCAGCAAGTCTGTCAGTAGCAATGGTGACCATGTTCATCCCAAGGGCGTCTTTAGTGTCAAACGCACACCGTAAGAAAACGTTGTCCGCAACAACGTAAGGGTCTATTCGCACGAGTTCCCCGTGTTTCGTGGTCTCCCTCGTTGCTTTCTTAAGCTTAGTAAAGTTCTCTGGCTGCTTTACCCATTCAACAACGCGCTGCGCTTCGACAACATCAGCCACCTCAAAAACTGGAGCGCGGGTCATTTCGTCGTTGAAAATCCGAACAAGGGCACCCCCGGCAGAGGTAATAGCCTTGCACCCCCGGTTCACAGATGCTACGAGAGCCCCTTCCGTCGTAGCCAGTGGAAGGTAGAACTCTCCATTCGCGTATTCTCCCTTCACTGCCAGAGGGCCAGCAATGCCGACCGGCACTTGCACGGCTCCGATCATGTTTTCGATATTGCGTTTCGACGAGGATTCGGCGTCAATAGCATACTCGCCGAGTGCATCCAGTGCCGTTCCTGTCAATTTTTCGACCGCTTTGCGCCTGATTTCAACTGCCTCTGACGCAGGAAGATCTATTTGATGGAGCCCTAGCTCTTTCCTTGAAACCTTATCGATGAGCATATTATCGTCCCTCACGCAAAGCCCCCAACAGTTTAGTGCGGGTGTTGACTCGCACGCTATTTCCTAGTTGTCGACGACCGAGCCCAAAAGTTTGTTTTTTCGCCTTTAGCTCAGCTCAGCGGCGATATACTACGGCTTAAATTATTTATAGAGTAACCTGATATATAAAGATGAATTCTGATGCCTCAGTGGCTAAGCCTGGTATAGCGCGTCCTTGGTAAGTTTCTCGAATCGAACACAGATAGGACGAGGTCGCGGATTCAAATTCCGCCTGAGGCTTTTTTGTTGTCTGACTCTGCCAAAAACATGTTCATAGGCGTTGACCACGGAACCCAAGCTGTTCGCTTTGCTACGTTGGATAAGCGAAAGCTTGAGCTTCCACGAGAAAACATCGCTGAATCTTCTGTCGTGCACGATATTGAGGAGGGGCTAAACCTTAAACTCGAGTTCGTCAAGCTCATCGGGCTCACATACTCCATGGGCGATGGTATCACGAAGATTACGGACATCAGAAGAGTACGTAACAGAGGCCTCAAGGCGGTTGGCGGGGCTGGGCGTTACATCGGAGGAGGCACCGGCGTCTATGATGCAATTCAGAAGTCAAATGCACCTGCTATCGTACTGCCAGGAATCCACGACGAATCAAACGTCGATTTTCGAATGAAGTTCTTTTCCCACGGAGCTTCACCAGAAAAGGTCGGACTAGCCTACTATATCTCTAAGTACCACAAAAACCGAGACTTCATCTTATGCGACGTAAGCTCTAATACCGTGTCTCTCGCGGTCGCAGAATCGCGTATCTTAGGAGCAATTGATGCCGCAATATTTGCACCAGGAGTGACACAAGGGCCCTTAGATCTTCAAGCTATACGGGACGTAGATAATGGACTGATGACTGCCAATGAGGCTTTTTCTCGCGGCGGCCTCTTGAAACGCGGCCTTGGCGAGCATGATCTGGTCGCAACGCTGGCACTGTATGCGGCGATGGAGATCAACGCGCTACAAGTCCTATTGCGAGACTATTCAGCACAGGGATCGATATTTTTGGCAGGGTCTGCGGCTGCTAAAGTGAAAGCATTAGTAGACGAGCACTTGAGCACCTCTTCTATCGTTCTTGACCCGTGGAGTGCAGCAACAGGATGCGCTGCCATCGCTAAAGATGTGTGGGAAGGCTCAGTCGATATCATGGGCATCCCGGTCGACTTCCAATAATGTGGAGGTTGCACACGCCCAGATGGAGCTGTAGGACTGCGAACCAGCTGCGACTACCCGACCCAACTTCGCCTTGGTGGATAGTCACCTTGAGCATAGAATCTATCTAACGCGCGTTTGGGACGAAACAAGGGTTCGAAAGGATTAAAATAGATTGAACGATTAATGATGAACAGCGGAGGCCGTTAAGTGAAAGAGATACGCATACACGGCAGAGGCGGGCAGGGCTCTGTCACCGCTGCCGAACTACTCGCTGTCGCAGCGTTCGAAGACGGAAAATATAGCCAAGCATTCCCCTTTTTTGGCGTTGAGAGGCGCGGCGCACCAGTTACTGCATTTACGCGCCTGAGTGATAAGAAAATTCGTCTAAGAAGCCAGATCTATGAGCCTGATTATGTCATTGTACAAGACGCAACGCTAGTATCGGCAGTTGATGTTACCGCCGGACTGAAGCCTGATGGCATTGTAATCGTAAACTCCGAAAAATCGGCTGAAGACGTAGGACTCAACGCAGGAATAGATGTTAGGACGATAGACGCTACCGGAATAGCCTTAGAGATTATCGGTCGGCCCATCGTTAATACAACTCTGCTGGGTGCATTTGCGGGTGCGACAGGCGAGATCAGTATTGAGTCGATAAAACAATCGGTTCTAGCCCGATTCCCTGGGAAAATCGGCGAAGTGAATGTGCAAGCGGCAGAAAAGGCCTACCAGCTTATGGCCGCAACCGAGCGAAAGCCCCACAAAAAGACAAGAGCTCGAAAGAAGGAAGCGGCACGTGAAAGCTACGAAAAGATCCCCACGGCAGCAATTGGAAAGCCTGGAACCTCAGAAGTCACAGAAACTGGCGACTGGAGGATTTTTTATCCCGAGTTCGACATGGAGCAATGCACCCGCTGTGGCAAATGCTTTGAGAACTGTCCTGATGCTGCCATCATCGAGCGAACGTTACGCGGAAAAGAAGCCGACGAGGCACGAAAGAGAGCAGAAGAGCTTGAAAAGGCGGGCAAGATTAAGAAGGCCGCCGTCAAAAAGGCCCATATCCAATATGAACTAGATCCGACGTATTGTAAAGGGTGCGGAATATGTGCTAATGAGTGCCCGATCCAGGGTATCAAGATGAAACTGGAGGAGAAGTAGCATGTTGGAGATAATGGAAGGGTCTCACGCGATTGCACTTGCGGTAAAAGCGGCGAGACCAAACGTCGTGTCCGCTTATCCCATAACCCCACAGACGCACATCGTGGAAGATATCTCTCAATTAATAGCGGACGGGGACCTCAATGCGCAATACGTCAAGGTAGAGTCCGAACATTCAGCAATGTCCGTATGCATCGGCGCGAGCGCTACTGGCGCGCGAACGTATACTGCAACAACCTCGCAAGGCCTAGCTCTGATGCACGAAGTGCTCTTTAACGCGGCAGGCATGCGATTGCCGATTGTTATGACTGTAGCAAACAGAGCACTCTCAGCACCCCTCAGCATATGGAATGACCATCAAGATTCCATTTCAGAGCGCGATTCAGGCTGGATTCAAATCTATGCAGAAGATAACACTGAAGCGAGCGACCTGACGATTCAAGCGTATAGAATTGCGGAAGACAGCCGAATTCAAGTTCCGGTGATGGTCTGTATGGACGGCTATACGCTGACTCACACCTATGAACCTGTCGAACTTCTCGAACAGGACCTTGTCGATGATTTTTTGCCACCTTACCGGCCAACGGACTTCCTGAGCGTGTACGATCCAAAGTCTTTTGGCATGTTTGCCGATCCTAATTACTATACCGAGTTCCGGTATCAGAATCACAGGGCGCTGGAAGCGGCTAAGGCTGTGATACCGGAAATATCGACCGAATTCGGTGAAGTGTTTGATCGCGATTACGGCGGCCTTATAGAGGAGTACAGGTGTGATGATGCCGAGTATGTGCTGATGGCAATGGGATCTGTAGTCGGCACTTTGAAAGATACCGTTGATGATCTGCGCGACGACGGCGTTCGAGCTGGCGCTATTAAACTGCGTTCGTATCGCCCATTTCCCGCCGACGAGGTACGGAGCGCTTTGGCTGGTGTGGAAGCCGTCGGCATTTTAGACAAAAATATCTCACTTGGTTTCGAAGGGGCACTTTTCACCGATGTCAAAGCGAGCCTTTATCACGATGATAACGCTCCTAAGGCGTTCGGCTTCATCGCTGGTCTCGGGGGCAGGGACATCCCAAAACGAATCTTTGTGAAGATGTTTGACTGCATTCGCGACGACAAGAAGATTGCGAAGAGCGAATTTTTCGACCTGAGAACACAGATTTTAGATTTCCAAGAGGTCTAGACATGCAAGCAAAAGAAGAAGAGCGACCGGTAGACTTGTTAGCGTCGGGTCATAGAGCATGCGCAGGATGCGGCGCGGCACTCACGATACAAGAGATTCTGAGAGCAACAGGAGCAAACGTGTTCGTTGCAAACTCAACCGGCTGCATGGAAATCATTTCCTCGCAATATCCGCAATCCGCTTGGAAAGTACCGTGGATCCACTCGCTTTTTGAAAACGCAGCAGCGGTCGCCTCGGGGATTGAAGTGGCGCTTAAGGCACTCGGCAGAGACGAAGAGGGCAAAGTGGTCGTGATCGCCGGTGACGGAGGGACCGTCGATATAGGCATGCAGGCTATTTCAGGAATGCTTGAAAGGGGTCACGACGTCTGCTATATTTGCTACGACAACGAAGCGTACATGAACACGGGAAACCAGCGCAGTGGCTCCACGCCGTTCGACGCGTCCACGACAACGAGTCCATTCGGCAAGAAATCGTTCGGAAATGACCGGCCGAAAAAGAACATGCCGGCCATCGTGGCAGCCCACGGCATTGCCTATGTAGCCACAAGCTCTGTCGGTTATCCGAGGGACTTGACAAAGAAAGTGCAAAAGGCTGTTTCTGTCAGCGGTCCGGCATACCTACAGATTCACGCCCCATGCAACGTTGGATGGGGCTTCGACAGCGCAAAAACGATAGAGATCGCACGACTCGCAGTGGAAACCGGACTTTGGATGATGTACGAAATCGTGGACGGGGAGCTCGTCAACGTGATGAAGGTGTCTCGCCAACAGCCCGTTGAAGAGTATCTCAAGCAGCAGAGGCGATTTGCTCACCTTTTCAAGATGCCCGGGGGCGAAGCTCAAATCAAACTAATTCAAGACTACGCAAATCACAACTTTGAAACATACAAAGCGGCTTCTCGGGAGGCAACTGGCGAAATTCAAACGTAGTCCCAGTGCAACATTGCGACGTAGTGTTGTAATGCTCTTAAGCTATGATTCCGGCTCGCTTCAGACTAGCGTGTCGATCAAGGTGGTTTAAGCTGGGAGAGGACGGCATAAAGCGCTTCGAAATCCGCTTCTACTTCAATGGGTGGGCGCACGGCTTTAAAAACGGCTTCTGGATCTTTCAAAAGATGGCCGGTCGCAATGCAGACAACGATCTCATCCCGATCGATTGTGCCTTGCCCAACCAACTTTCTTAGTCCTGCGATTGAAGCTGCACTTGCCGGCTCGACTCCGATGCCTTCCCACCGTGCTAAGTCTTTTTGAGCTTTGAGTATCTCTTGATCGTCGACCGATTCTGCGACGCCGTTAGATTCTCTTATCGCCCGCAGGGCTTTGGGGGCATTTATCGGGTTGCCAATTCTGATTGCGGTCGCGACAGTTTCGGGTTCGATCACCGGCTCTATCTCAGCCAAGCCGCGTCGAAAAGCATCCACGATCGGAGCAGACCGACTTGCTTGTATCCCTGTCATCATCGGCACGTCCTGAATGACGTCGAGTTCTCGGAATTCCTTGTATCCTTTGTAGATTGCGCTGATATTGCCTGCGTTGCCTACGGGAACGATTACTCGGTCAGGCGCTTTCTCGCTGCCGTACGCAACAAGCTGATCAATCGTTTCAAATGCGATCGTTTTTTGCCCTTCTAGCCTGTATGGGTTCACGGAATTTAGAAGGTAGAAGCCTTTTTCCGAACAGAGCCGTTGAATAAGCAGCAGAGCATCATCGAAGTTGCCCCTGACCGCTAGTACTTTTGCACCGTGCATGAGTGCCTGGGCAACCTTTCCCAACGCTACGTAACCTTGAGGCAAGAGAACAACTGCTGCCATGCCCGCTTTTGCAGCGTAACTCGCCATAGATGCCGAGGTATTCCCTGTCGAGGCACACGCTACGGTATTGATCCCAAGTTCCGCTGCTCGTGAGACACCTACGGTCATGCCCCTGTCCTTGAACGAGCCTGTTGGATTCATCCCCTCGTGTTTAACGTAAAGCTCCTTGACACCACACTCTTCTTCAAGCCTTTTACATCGGTACAGAGGCGTCCCCCCCTCCATTAGCGAGATGGGAACTCCGGAAATCGGGAGGAGTTGGCGATATTTCCACACGTGCGGCGGAATAGCCGAGAGATCTTTCAAACTGAATCGCACTTTCGAGAAGTCGTACCTGATCTCAAGGAGACCGTCGCAACTGCACGTATTCGCGACGGTTGAGAGGTCATGCTTCTTGCCGCAGTCAATACATTCCAAATGCATCTAGTCAACCTGCTTGCGCAATAGCGTCGAGCTTCTCGCTTACGAGTTTCCTAGCCTTGTTCACCGCTTCGTTGATCTTTTCTGCGTGAGGGCCGCCTCCTGACGCCCGCTCAGGCCGCCCGCCACCACTTCCGCCAAGTATGCTGCACGCCTCTTTTACTATCACAGCCGCATTCAAGCCTTTTTTCACAACATCCGTGCGCATCATGATAACGATATTCGCCTTGCCTGCGCGCACGCCTCCGAGGATGATGATAGCGTTGTCGTTCAGCAGCTCCTGTGCGGTATGCAGGAGCTCTTTCATATTAGCGTCAATTGGCGTCATGCTATAGATTTTAATGCCGGGCTGCGGTTCCTCCACAGTCGAAACCATGACAGGATTGACTTTCGCTACCACATTGGCAACCGTATCCAGAGTGACTGCGACATTAGTAAGCTTCTTGAATGCAGCATCTAACGACGAAAGCGCATCCCTAAGCGTATGAAGATCTCCGGCATTCAGAGCATCCTGCGCTTTTTTGATCGACACACTCTCTGTTATGAACTCCGCCTTCCGCTCCCTCAACTCTTCATTTTCCTTGCCTAGTTCCTTCCATTCCTCAAAGAAGCGACTCGTGGTAGACGGAAGTTGCTCTGGGGGGACTCGCAGAGTCTTTGAGGACTTGCTTATGATAGCATCGCGCTCCTGATCGTATAATATCGCCGCTATGCCGGCAGCAAATTCAAATCGCTCGACCCCGTCTTGTATTCGCTCTGTCTTCATGATTCTCAACGGCCCGACTTTGCCCGTGCTCGTCATGTGAGTTCCCGCGCACGCCTGAACGTCGGCGCCCACGCGCACTATTCGAATCACCGCTCCCGGCGGCACCCCGCCTTGGTAGAGTGCGAACCCGTAAAGCTGCTCCGCTTCGTTTCGATCCATCCATTTCTGTTCCACAAGAATGTCATCCATGATCACGCGGTTAGCCTCTTGCTCAATTTCTTTCCGTTCGTCATCGGTCACCTTCTTGTAGTGCGAAACGTCAAGGCGCGAGCTTTCTACTCCTTTCTGCGCCCCTTCCTGCCAAATATGATTGCCAAGAACGCCCCGTATAGAAGCCAGTAGAATATGCGTCGCAGTATGATGTCGAGCAAGCGATTGTCTTCTGTCGATATCGATTTCACCTCGCACGTTCTCGCCTATGACAAAAGGCGTAACGTCCTCGACTTCGTGAATAACAACGTGGTCTACAAGGCGCGCGGCTAGCACTCGAACTTTCGTTCCCAAGCCTGTGGTGATATGGCCCGTGTCTTCCGGCTGTCCCCCACCACCTGGATAGAAAAGCGTTCTATCAAGGATTAACCCCTCTTTGGACAGACCAATGACTTGCGCTTGAAAAGTCACTTGTTCTGGTTCATCATAAAACAAGCGATAAGTAGCAGGCAGGTCGAGGACACCTTCCGTGGCCGGTTCTACGCGAACTTCGACGCGCTCGTGCGTGTCAGCAACTATGGAGTAAAAATCGTCGGGCAACTCGACGTTCGTTCCGATCTCGTTACCCACCGCTGCAACAATTTCGGGGGGCACTCCGTGAGAGTCATACAGCTTCACAAGCTCTTCCCTAGGGAAACTTTGCCCCCGATAGCGCTGCGCCACGCTAGCAACAAGTCTCTTGCCCTTATCTATAGTGCTGCCATATTTTGCAGTCTCATGCCGTATCATATCAACGATGGTTTCCTCTCGAGCTCCGTACAACGGGAAAGCGCTCAAATTCTCTATTTGTCTCCTGATAACGTCTTCCAACCCGATCTCGCAGTTCAAACCCTGTAACGAGCGGAGTGCCTTTCGTATCACGAGTCGAGCGAGATATCCAGCTTTGACATTTGAAGGAACGATACCGTCGCCCAGCATAAACACTAGACATCTTGAATGATCTGCAATCGTGTATACGGTTTCAATTGGCTCCACGATCCTCATTAGTTCCTCAACACCAATGCCGATGCTAGTAGCGACTCTTTTCCGTAGGCCGCGGAGATTGGAAGCGTTCAGGTCAACTAAGCCAGCGAGTCGGGCATTTTGCGCGAGAATATTCGCATAGTAAGGATCTTCAAGCGAATGCTCAAGTCCACTGCCTTCTATAAGGTAATTGACTACGTCTGGCATTACCGCGTCGTATATGGTTGGCATTCCATTTGCAGCCCACACCATGCGCTCCAAGCCATAGCCTGTGTCGACGATCGAATTTTCCATCCGCTCGTAGCGCTCACCTTTGATCAGCATTCCCGTTTTTGACCGCTGCATGTCCATAAAAACGAGTGTTGCAAGCTCCAAGCCGCCAACGAGCACTTCCAGAGAGACGCCCGCGTTGCCGCCACCTGCCCAGGGGCGCTCTTTGTACGTAATAGCCGTAGGGTCGGCTCCAAGCTCGTGCAGCAAACTGTCACAATACTGCACAGTTTCATTACTCCAGTAGATTTGGCAGCCCGGATAATTGAATGCGTGATGCGCCATCATTTCGAAATTCGTTAAGTGCCTGCCACTTTTTCCGACTGCGTCGATGTCTTTTAGTCGAACGCAGGGTTGCGATATTGTGAGTGGATTAGCCGGCGGGGGCACCTTTCCTGACGTTACGAGCGGCTGAAAATCGTATATCGAGGCGTTGACCAGCAGCACGTCTTCCCTCCATCGCGCTATTACTGGATACGGAGAGACACGCATATGCCCGCGACGCTCAAAGAACTCCAAATAGAATTCCCGCATATCATTGAGCCCGCGCTTTTTCAAAACCGGAGCGCCGATAAACGTATAAGGCGCGCACGGAGCGTCGCCACACGTATTTTGCTCGGCTCGCGCCCAAAAACGACTGCCGCAGTTGCTGCAGTCTCTTGATTCGAAGTTGTTGCTCAGATACTCAAGAGCACCAAGGCTTAACTGCTCGTTCAGCATTTAACACACGTCACGCGACAATCTCAGTATAAAAAGACCAGATTGACCTGCTCTAACTAACTGGGTTGGAAAGTATTAAAAAGTTGCGCAGCGTAGTAAGACCGTATGAGTGAAGAGGCAGGCACCGAAGGCGCTCAAGACGCCGTAAAGAGGCTAAAGAAGCTAGTTGAGGCGCAGTGTGGGCCTGTCTTCATTTCTAAGATGAAGCTCAGGGAGCTTGCTGATTTGTACAGCACATACAAACGGGAGTACGGCCAAGGGTTTGCAACTGAAGAGATTCAAAACAGGATTAAATCACATTTACGGTAGTCTGCACATAAGTTTTATCTGGTTGGGTGTGCATGGCTCAAGCAACAGAGTTGATTTGAGTGGATATTGAAAAGCTGCATCGCGGGACCGAATTGCTAAAAAGAGGTTTCGCCAAAATGCAAAAAGGCGGGGTCATAATGGATGTGACCACGGCAGAGCAAGCGATCATCGCTGAGAAGGCCGGAGCTGTTGCGGTAATGGCGCTCCACGCGGTTCCCGCAGATATTCGCAAGGCTGGCGGCGTAGCACGAATGGCAGACCCCTTAATAGTCTCTCAGATTATCGATGCAGTTTCAATACCGGTCATGGCCAAGACAAGGATTGGACATTTCGTCGAAGCCGAAATTTTAGAAGCGCTCGGAGTTGATATGATTGATGAGTCTGAAGTATTGACCCCTGCTGATCAACAATTTCACATTGATAAGCTACGTTTTACCACGCCGTTTATATGCGGCGCACGGGACCTCGGAGAAGCTCTAAGGAGGATCAATGAAGGCGCAGCCATGATCCGCACGAAAGGCGAAGCGGGAACTGGTGATGTGTCAGAAGCAGTGCGGCACATGCACGCAATTATGAGCAAGATTAGAGAACTCAAAGGTAAATCTGAGCAAGAACTTGGCCGCGTTGCACGCGAAATTGAGGCGCCTGCTGAGCTAACAGCCGAAACAGCTGAAATGCAGAGATTGCCCGTAGTCAACTTCGCTGCCGGCGGTATCGCTACACCAGCCGATGCGGCACTTATGATGCGCATGGGCGCAGATGGAGTTTTCGTTGGTTCAGGAATCTTTAAATCAGAACAGCCTGAAGTGATGGCTAAGGCTATTGTTGAAGCGGTCAACAACTTTGACGATCCAAGAGCACTCGCAGAAATCTCCAAAGGTCTTGGGCTACCTATGAAAGGATTGTCTGTAGGTCAGATACCGAAAGAAGAGATCCTCCAGACGCGTGGATGGTAAGAAGGGCCTGACCAACGCGCGTGCATCCAGTGGACCAGTGTTCTTCGGGTTATTTTGTGCCTGACCGTAAGGTGTGCAAAAGTAGCTACGAATGAGAGATATCAGTCGACGCGAACATAAATGTGTTTGAAAGGCTAGAATTAAGCTGCAAAAAGGGCTCTTACCCGGTTTAACAACGCCATCGCTGATTCGCAATTCACCCGGCACTAATGCACGATCGCGTTCGCGTGATTTACTGCCGACGGACGTTTAACCGGATCACCCGTTCTTATAGGTCCTCTGCCAGGGGCCGTTGTCGCCGCCTCGGACAACGACGTCGGTTCTACTACTACCGAGCGCTGTGGCTGCTGCTGGTGACGAGGTCAGTTTCCCTCCGAGGTTTTCCCAGCCGGACCACGTGCTGCCGGTGCATGATTTGTGATACAGGGCGCCGTTCGTACCTTCTACAAAGAGGTCGAGACGACCTGAGCCCCATGAGGAGGCTGCTGGTGCTGTACCGGCGGGAATCTGGCCGCCGAGAGAGACCCAGTTGGACCATGTCTTCCCTCCATTCGTGGTAGTCTTCTCATAAAGGGCGCCGTTGGTGCCGCGGACAAAGACGTCTATCTGACCATTACCTGGTGACGTCGCAGCGGGTGACGAGGTCAGTTTCCCTCCGAGGTTTTCCCAGCCGGACCACGTGCTGCCGGTGCATGATTTGCGATACAGGGCGCCATTCGTACCTTCTACAAAGAGGTCGAGATGACCCGAGCCCCATGAGGAGGCCGCTGGTGCTGTACCGGACGCAATCTGGCCGCCGAGGGGGATCCAGGACCTAAGTATTACCCCATCATTCGGCTCTATCGTGATTGGAGATGCCGGTTGACCGCTTGAATCCACGTAACCAGGCACATTTAAGGTGATGGCGGCCGACGTTGGATTGACGATCACCTTAGCTGCAGAATAGTCTCTTGCCCACACGCCTGGAAAGCCTGATACCTGGTACGCTTGTCCCGCAGGATTACCCAAGTAGGTCCCGTATTCGGAGAACCACTGCGTCCACATCGGAGAATAGAAGAAATAACCATCGGAAAGAAGGGCAGACGTGAAGTAGAAATGCTCGGCGTTCGAACCCGAGCTGGGAGCATACGCGTAGAACATCGTAAACTTGTTCTGAGCGCTTGCGTATTTGGGCATAGTAATCGCGCTGATCTGCCACCCTTTGTACGAGATATACCCTTCGTCCATCCATCCGCTCGTCCTGTTTAAGAAATCCTGGTTTGACGGGACGACCACTGGCGACTGTCCGTTGTAGAAGTTCGTCTTGCGTGTAACGTTCACTTGAGTAAGGTAATCGTCAAGCGCGCTGTGCCAGTTGCCTACGGGTGCAGTGTTTGACGCGTACCCATAGCACAACGACGGGTCGTCGCAGGCACAGTCCACGTAAAGGCCGTCAAATCCCTTTTTTAGCGCAGCTATAGACTGGTTGGCGATCTCGCTTCTCCATCCCGTCGTCAAATCCATGACCTGTTCAGTTTCGTTGTAAGCTGTAATCGCATTTTTTTTGCTTGTACGTGAGGCTACGTCAGGATACAGAAACCACTCTGGGTGATTCTTCACGACGAGTTGCCACTCGCTGTTGGGATCTGTTGAAATGTAGCAGAGAACAGGGTTGACGTACGCAAAGACCTTGGTGTTCGGGTTGTAGTGCTTTATGAGAGCGATGTTGCTGGCATCATCCGTGTAATGCAGTGATACCGTGCTAAATTGGGCAAGTTGTGCCGCAACGGCATCCCGACTGCTTTGACTCACGGTGTTCCCGCTATCGTTGACGTAGTAGCCTATGGAGAAAAAGTAGGGATTGTTATATGCGACGAAGGTATGTGGATAGCCAGACGCGCCTGCGTTCAGCCCCGCGCCAACCAAGTTAGGCGCTGCGCCAGACGCCGCTTGGGTGAGCGGAACATCAACAGCTTTGTTCACGTTGCCTTGAGTGGCAGTCACTTGCACTTTAACATCCCCGCGTTCCACCCCTTGCGCAAAACCCGGACCCACCTGAAATTGCAGCGTGGTCGAAAAGGAGCCGCTCGGACTCACAGGAACGGAACTTTCGGTAGCTGCCCCGAATACTGTCTTCGTAACGGAAATCTTCGCGTCTGGCGTGGTTGTGCCAGAAATGTGAATGGTGTCTATCGCGACTTCTGATGAAAAAGCACCGGGTCGACCGACGGGGGTTATGTCGTGCGTGACCGGGTTCAGAACAAGTGAAGGCTCTGAAGCAACGCATATCGGAGATAAGAGTGAAGCTAAGAATATTGAGACGAACGTTATCGATATTGCTATTGTACGCCAGTGGACATATCTCGTCAAACGCATCAGTCCAAGATTCGTAGGAACATCCGGCAGCTTACGTGTGCTTACTTTGATTTGGCGCAATTATAAATAGCTTATGAAAATGTTTGAAGTCGCAACCAGAGTGAAAACTCCCTGTAGGTAACAACGAGTTTTTCGGACAGCACGAGCATTCGCTAAAGCGAGTTCGCGAATTCCTGAACTTGCTTTTTCACTTCAGTCAAGATATCCAAGTAGTCTTTCACCGAAACGGTGAGTGGTATGAGTTCCCCCAGAGAAGCAGTGCTAGGCCATTGGGCGGGGGCCGGTGTATTTAGCACGAGATAGTCCTGATTTTGAATGTTAGCAGATTCTAATACCTTTTCAAGCGCGTAAACTGAGCGGTTCTCAAACAGGGGAATCGCATATTCTTCAATTATCGGGAACGCTTCACCTTCGCGCGTGTAGTTCAAGTACATCGTTGCATCGATTTGCCGATATGCAGGAAACGCGTCCTCGCTGCTTACGTCAAGATAGACGGCATCGTCCCATTCCGGTGAGCCAAAAAGTTCACGGTGTATCCACGTGAGATCAGCTCTTCGATTCAGTGACTTTGCGATATCGATGCATTTCAGCAGTATGACGCTCAGGGTTTCGTTAGAATCGAGATCATCTTTCACTTCATTGATCTTCGTCGCTAAACTCGGTTCGTCGATGACGGCGTCGTTAGGCGTAATTGCTTCATTGTAACTCAAGGCGGTAAGTTCAGTATGAATCTCGGCCGCTTCACTTGCACTAGCCGTGACTGCTGCGATGTTGACGTTGCCTTTGATTATCGTGGTAGTTTTTGGAGGTAGTTTTGGAACCGGAACGTCCTCCGGTTCTTCCAGTGCATGTTGCACTTCCGACGTCGGCGCATAGGCGAGGTCTTCGTGAGACTCCTCAGAAAGAGGTATCGTGGTCGTCGTTTCTCGGTATGCTTCCGGTACAGTCACTTCTTTAAAGCTTTCCTCCTCGCTTGCGCCTTGGTTGATAGAGCTTCCAGCTGCTTGTGCCGTTAAGCTCCGCCGACGGGCTCTCAGTACTAGGGCTACGGCAATAATGATTATCAAAATAGCCAACCCAATTGCAATTATGATGCCAGTACTTTGAGAGATTTGCAAGCTGCTGGGCACGGAGATTTGTAAGATTGGCATAATATCACCTCAAAAACTACTGTTGATTATAGATGGATGCTCATAGATAAATCCTCTGGTGCGTTGCGCAACGCTGCTGCAATGCATAGCCCTTCGGGTTATCGAAGCTTGGCAGCCGAAGCTTGCTCAGGCGGTTCAACCGTGCGCGATCGTTTAAGAGCGCTAGGTCAAAACGAGAGGCGCTTCAAAAAAATGGCTGGGCGCTGAGAGTGGGCGCTAATCAACAAAGCTGACACTGTTCTGATAGTGTCACATTCCTTGTGCCCTTGTGCCCTGCCCTTCGCATTCTGTCGGATCGCGGCTTCAACGAACTCAGTTTCCGTGTTTTCTGCGCAACCGCACGCCCCCTACAGTAGATGCGCCAGAGCCCAGGACTGAACCTCAATCCGCTCTACTCGCTCCTAGTGCAGACGCCTATAGCACGTGCGTCGATTTGGCGAGCAAGGCGATGGAGAACTAGTGATGCGAGATGGAAACGTTTTTAGAGTAGAAGAGCTAACCGAAGGGGTGGCTTATCTTCTGAATTGGGAGGTGCACGATGGCATTTAAGGATTCGCTTATATCAGCGCTGCTGGTTGTCGCAGTTATTATCATACTGATCCTCTTTTTGCTCCTCGGTTGGTGGATTGGGAGTCTATTGTTGCCCATGCTTGTATTTGGCGGCTGGCTACACATCGTTGATATCATCATTAAGACGATCGTAGGCTTGATCATAATTGGGGTTGTAATTGTAGTCGTCGGCTACATAGCATTAAAACTCATATGAGGGATTTCAAGCCCTAAATGACGTTCCAGATCTTCTAACAGCGAGTGCTCAGTCCTCGAACACAGCTAGAGTCATTAAGTCTGCTTCTCACGTAGTGCCCGTTCCCACCCCATCTTCAATATGTTGACGTCAATCTTGAACGGCAGACCTTGCAGCGCTTGAATTCGTTCCGGCGAGATCGGTACAGGCAGATTAGGCGGAACTGCTTTGTTCTTGGATACAGCAAATACGGATCCCCATACGTCCATCATTTCTAAGCTTTCGATAAATGCGCCTTTGGCAACTCCTTCCTTGTACGTCTCGTCACCAACGAACATGTTCAAATCAAACGGTTCGTAAAGTTGCATGTCAGCGGCGTAGTTTTGGTATAAGTCCCACATGAGTTTCTCAACCTTTCGTTCCGGTTCGCGCACGTTCAGACCAATAACCTTACTCGCCTCACGTCTGTTGATAAAGTGCGTGTGTGTGTACAGTTTCTCGGTTATTATTTCTACTATCTGCGTGACCTTGGCCTCGTTTTTTTCGCCTCGCATATGAATCTTGAGCAAATTTGTCGCCAACATTCGGATACGCGTGTGTTGCCGGTAAACATTTCCCAGCGCAAGCGGATGGACTTGCTTTGAGAGTTCATTGAAGACATCAATTATGTGGTCCTGCTCGCTGATCTTAGCAACTTCGCGAGCTAGAGTGATGTATGCGGTGACGTCCTCGACACTAATGCCAAGAGGGATAGCCGGATTTAGCGGATCGCGAGGATTGAATTGGTTTACAGTGGTCGGATCGACCGAGCTAAGCGTTCCGCCTGTCCCCATCAATATTTCGTCGGCACCAAGACAAATTAGTGTTCCCGCGCTATGACAATGATAAGGCACGAGTGCCGAGAATTTGGTCGCGAACTCTCGAATGAAGTTGACCATTGGCCACGGGACGTCAGCGTCTCCTCCGCGAGTGTAGATGAACAAGTCCAGGTGATCGACCTCGCCTAAGCGATCTAGGTGGTCATAAATGAAACGCAAGTGCTCTTGCGACACTTGGCTAATCATCCCAGGGATATTAGCATTCGTTGGGCGGTCGCCGGTAACGTAGCAGATCATCTCGCTGCCCCGCAAGTCTTGCAGTTCCTTAATGATGTCGAGTCGTTGCTTGGTTAGCTCCGAAGCGTCCGTGAGATAGCTCATATTTCACCCTATCGGGACTTTCGTATATATACATGTCATCCCATTTCGAGCGCGAAAAAACGACTGTCGCGCCCTACGCCCCTTGCAGAAGCGACGCGAAGAGAACCAAAGTGCCGCGCGTCAGTCGTGCCAGAATCTGCGCGTCAGTGTGTACTGCCGCTCGTGCCTCAAGATGTCGCGGTAAAAGCCTTCCTCATCTCGGCGCGCTTTTCGGATGACTCTTGATGCGGCTTCAGGACCCAGGCCGCGCGATGCTAAAGCGATGACTCCTTTCTTCCCGTGAGAAAGAACCAAGTTAGCATTTCTATAGACGCGCCTTGTCCGGGCCTTCTCTTCGGGAGTTTTCGCTCTTTCGGACTTGGTGACAATGACTACGTCCTCATCTTCCCACGGCTTCAGTGCTGCAATCAACTTAGAGCTACATAGTGGACATTGCGGCTGCTCAGGCACGCTTGCCACATATCGTTTCGATCTCCATTTCTTGCACGTCAGACAAAAAAGGATTACGCGATCATTCATGATTCTGTTTTTGAGCGCCATGAGAATTGACCTGTCTGCGTTGTCGGTTACAAGCAGATCACGTGCCCCATAGTGCCGTTGTCTGCTCAGAGGGCTCAGTCTCGACGTGACTACTTGTATATCGCCGTCTTGAATTTCCCTAAGAAGATGGCTAGTGCGCTCCAGATCGAGCTTATCGTGCGCGATATCGCGTATCGCCTCCTCATAAACGGGGGTGTCTTTCAGAAGATCCATCAGCTTGTTGATATTGAAATACTTAGATTCCGCGTCCCTGTCGATCACGCCGAACTTGCGCGCTACATGCGCTAGCTTCCACTTAAGCAGCATGCTGTTTTTTAAAGTCATTTGAATCAACGGCTCGAGAAACTCTGGCTTTATCTGCCGGACTAGGTCGGCGACGAGTTCCGCGCTCAGCGCGTTCGGGAGTTGAAGCTGTATCCAATATGGATTGATCTCCAAAGCAACGCTGCTGCCCAAACGGGCCGCGAGCAGCGAACTGATTACGCGGCCTAGTGTCTCGTTAATCCTATGGCCAAAGCACGCGTGTATTAGTGCGGTCTTCCCGTCGACTTCCACCACCAGCACATTATGCGTCGGAACAACGAATTTCTCCTGTCGCCGCATCAGGTTCACAACACGTTCCACCGTGTACGGATCCGTACAGTAATCCTTTAGAAGGCTATGACTCGCAGCCTCACTTGAATTCGCTATCCGCCCGCGCAGTTTCCCAACGTCCGAAGCAACTTCGTAAGGCACTGGTATTTGCTCGCCCACCCAGCTAGGGATCTCGCCGGTCGCGCTGTCCATGGGCTCGACCTTCACGCGCTGCTCGTCAATCTCCAAAATCCGCCACATCTCGCCCCTAGTAACAAACACGGCACCAGGCTCAGCAAAAGCAATCACGAAGCTTTCATCAAGAGTTCCTATCCACTTCCCGTTTATCGTGTCATAGATACTGTAGGTTTTTTCATCGGGAATCATAGAAAGATTTTCATAGCAGTACCGGCGCGTTTTTCCCATCATTTTAATGAGTGGTTCCGTGTCTTCGCGTTCAACTTTCAGCAGCCGTTGCTGTTGCAGCAGCTTAACCACCTCGACGAACTTTTCGAGCGTCAGGTCTCGATACGGAAATGCCTTTTTTATGATTCGCAGCGCAAGTTTAGCGGGCTTAGCTCCGTTCAAGGTCATGAAACAGAGCTGGTTTGCAAGAACGTCCAAAGCTAGGTAATCAACGTTCAAAGGTTCAATCGCGTTGTTTTTCGCTCGACGCGTTATCACCCAAGACTCCATGATGTCGTCCGGGTGCGTTGCGATGATGGTGCCCTCAGATCTCTCGCCGACTCTGTGTCCCGCCCGTCCCACGCGTTGAAGCAATCGAGTCACTTCGCGCGGAGAATTATATTGTATGACGTGCTCGACGTCTCCTATGTCAATGCCCAGTTCCATCGAAGAGGTGCAGATCAAACCTCTTTTCTTGCCGGCTTTGAATTCGTTTTCTGCCTCAATGCGTGCCTCTCTCGATAGCGACCCATGATGCACGCCAACGTCACTGCCGCGAAAAAGGGATCCAAGCACCTCCGCTGCTTGTCGCGTATTTACAAAGATCAGTGTGGACTTATGCCTGTCGACGATGTCGCGCACAATGCGAGCATGACTCGCGAGTTCTGGCGCAATCATCTTTATTTTCGCGGCCGTGTTATCCTCACCGGTTACCCGCGGCTGTGTGACCGCGAAATCCAACATTTTTGCCCGAGAGACCTCGAGGACTGAGAACGCTCTTCCGGTCCCAGCAAGGAAGTGGCCGATCTCCTCCGGCCTGCCGACAGTAGCGGAAAGGCCGATCCTTTGGAACTCGCCGATTAAGTCCGCCAAACGCTCAAGGCCGATTGCCAGTTGGGCCCCTCGCTTTGAGCTCGCAAGGTCGTGGATTTCATCGATAATAACAAACCTGACGGACCGCAAGTTTTCCCGCAGACGGCGTCCCATCAGAATGGCTTGAAGACTTTCGGGCGTCGTGATCAAGACGTCAGGAGGCTCGAGACTCTGTCGCCGTCTTTCTGATTTCGTCGTGTCGCCGTGCCGAACGCCGATCGAGATTTGTAGCTGACTGCCCCACCAGTTTAGCCTCGCCAGCATGTCCCTGTTTAACGCTCGAAGCGGCGTGATGTAAAGGACACTTATTCCGTGGCGGTCCTCAAAGTCCAGCAGCTTGCTAAATACTGGCAGCATCGCTGCTTCCGTCTTTCCCGTTCCTGTGGGAGCGACAAGAAGTAGGTTTTTGCCCTCCAGCACGCTCGGAATTGCCAATCGTTGCGCTTCCGTGAAGGGGCCAAATCGACTCAAAAATGCACCCTTCACGAGGGGATGCAACAGGCTTTCCGTAGGCTCTTCGGGACTGCTGCTGGCAAACATAAGGACACGCTTAATAATGCGAATACTGCTTAAAATAGCCCGTCACAAAAAAACGACAAAAATTTTGCTTTTCGTGCTTAATTAGTAATTGTCTTGAACGGACTTAAAGATATTTGCGTAAGCAATTCCGATTTAGGAGGTGCATTGCCTCTCCGCGTAAGCGGCGCCCTCAATGTATCTATGCGAGTGTAGGGAGATAGATTATGGCGACGGAAGGAGCTCTAAGAAATGGTGAGCGGCCCTGACTGAAATAGAGCCCACCTCGATAGCATTAGAAAAGCTCCAGATAAGAAGCAGCGAAACATTTGCCGATATTGGCTGCGGAACGGGCAGCGCGTCAATCGCAGCCTCGAAAAAAGCGAGGTCGTTATTCTCGAAGATCTGGGATGCAAAATTAAATAGGTGTCTCATGGACGGATCGCAACCCCGCCAAAATGGCAGTCACTTCTCTTCTGCGCCGTCATTCGCCATCTGAGGCAAAAAAAAGGCAAAAAAGCAGCACCCCAACCATCTATCGGGCAGGTTGGGGTTGGTTTACGTCAAACGTCTGTTGTCTTCTAGCAGCGTCCCGCGAACGACGGGATAATGTCCGTTCCGCAAATCTTTATGGCTTCTTCAACGTCCGGACCTGTTGGGCTGCCAATTATAACCTGCGTCACTCCGGTGTCGAGCAACCCGTCGATCTTCTTGTTGCAGGAATCTGCGTCGCCCGCTATGACGAAGGCGTCGATCATGTTATCATCCACTAACGGCCCGACATCACCCCATTTACCTGCTCCGATAGCTGCACCAATGGCTTTAGCCGTACCGAGTGGAATACCGTGTCGCTCGAGCACAGGCGGCGGAGAGCCCATCGTAATAAACGCAGCAACCATCTTGGCTGATTTGCGTGCCTTCGCCAAATCAGGCCCGACAGAAAACGCCGTGTATGCGCCCACGTCGAAGTCGCTCATCGACCTTCCACTCTTTCCAACTCCCTCTTCGATGTTTGGCATCGCCGCGACGTAGTCTTTCTTGTTAGAAGCGTTGATAAGCACTCCGTCAGCAATTTCGCCAGCAGTTTTAAGCATGCCAGGACCTTGCGCGCCCATGTAGAAAGGCACCTTGTCCTTCTGCGGTCCGGTAAAGTCAAGCTTTGCGCCGGTCACTTTTATCGTCTCACCAGCAATATCAACGCTGTTACCGGCCAACAGCTTGTAGACGACTTCTTTGGCCTCCTTAATTGCACCCAGGGGCTTCTTGATATCCCAGTTGCCACTCCAGATTGCAGGCGCTGGGAACCCGAATCCCATTTTGTCAAATGTCGCTTTGTCGCCGGGACCCATGCCCAAGTTAACGCGCCCGCCTGATATTTCGTCAATCGTGGCTATCGCATTAGCCGTTAACAATGGGTTTCTCGTGAAAGGATTTGTGATACCGGTGCCGGGCCGTATAGTCGACGTCTTCAGTGATATGAGCGTCAGCATCGGATAGACGTTCCTGTTGTTAAAGTGGTCAGTAATCCAAGCGTACTTAAAACCGTTGTCTTCTGCCAACTTCACCCTGTCTGCGCACTGATTCGGCGGCATATTCGGCACAAACTCTATACCAAAATTTATTTCCCTAGCCATTTTTTCACCAACCATAAACTCAGTAGGTTTATGTAACCCCTCAAATACAACGAAAAATCAATGAGGAGTTATCGGCGAATAATTCTTTTTTCCTGAATATTAATGTATCGGTGTTCAAAAAACAGCCTTTTTTTGCAAAAAAAACTTGTATTGTACGTTCGCACGATTAAGAGCCAACGCGTTTTTTTGAGGGGGATCACGAATTCAGTGACGAAGTGCGCCGCACATAACTTGCTCCGTTATTTGATTTCAGAGTCGATGTCTTGAACAAGCGCGTATCAAATACAGCGCAGCGCCACGACGTGATTTTGCTTGCCTGAGGAAAGATGGACGAGTACGCTAGGCGAAAGATCTATAGAGTCGGGTCCTGATATCATTTTCAATTACCTTAACTCGAAAGATGACGCCGAGCCTGCGCGAACTGAAGCCGTGTTCTGCTAAACCTGCGGATTACTACATCACAGTAGGACGTGGATCAAATAGGTTCCTGAAAGGATCGCGACAAGTCCGAGCCCCTTGAGAGCGAGATCCATCCTCGTGAGCTCTTCTCTCAGCACACGCGGAAAGCGATAGGACAATAACGTCGCGAAAAGTAGCACGAAGACAGGCTGTGTCGCACCAACAGAACTTATCAACGTTATTGGCCCGTGCGCTATCGCGTAGCTGTAGGCAAAAACTGAAACGTATGCCACTGCCTGTTCGGCAACGAGAATGACTCCAATTTTCCTGCTCGTAGTCTTGTAAGTCGTGACAAGAGAGCCCCTCAAGGGTCTGAATGAAAGCAACTGAAAAAAGGCCATGAACCCGGCGATTTGCACCCAGATGAATATAGTGTAAAAGTCCTGGGTCGAGAACAAATATTTCAAAGCTACGCTGTATACCGCCAATAAGAAAGACGAGAGGATCATCAGATAAAAAGCAAAGGAGATACGAATTCCTTTGCCAATTCGAACCGCAAAAAGTGTCCCTCCAAGAACCAAGAGCCCGAATGCTACGTAATCTTGCGGATTGAGCGTTTCGCGAAGCAAGAGGCTGGAGAGAATCAACACAAATACAGGCGTGAGCTGAAGAAGAGGTATGACCCTCGACACCTCTTCTACGGAGAGTGCTTTAAAATAAGGCAATGTGTAGTAGATGCGAACGAAACCGACAACAATGGTGAATAGGAGTACACCTAACGGCAGCGCCGTCAGTGTGAAGAAAGGAAGAATGACCAGCGGCATGAGGCTGGTGGCGCTAATTACTAACACATATACGAGCGGTGGAATTCTATAGTCGGAAATCAGAATCTTGTCAATGATGTTTACGCCAGAAATCAATAATGACGACAACAATGCAAAATACAGCCATTCCACTGCCATTGCGCTGCCTGCAGCCTCGTAGTTGACCTTAAGCTACTTACAGTTTACGAGTTGTCGAGCAGCATCTATTGCAAAAATGCTAAAATTGGCTCGGATTCCCGGATAACAGGTCGCGCGATCCAAAAGGGAAGCACTCACTTGCTTGTTATTTAATCACGAGCTTGGCGCTCGTTCTTTTTTCGGGATGACGCAGTCCTTCGTGACGTTCTGTGGCTTGGCGCGATGCCTCTCAATTGCTCAACGGTTCCCAGATAGGTGGCGTCTAAGAGGTACACCTGTGCTTTTTCAAGCGCGATAGCTCGATTTGAGAAAAGCGGCCCTAGCAGCGTTTCGTAAGAGGCTTCGTTGAATGCGATTCCGCCAACAAGCTCGTTAAAGGCAGGCATAATTATGACGCGCGGATTAGCGTAGCCGTCCATTTCTGGATATCGTTCTCGAAATACGCTCTCAACAAAGCGGGTCCGGATCCAAACTGGCTTCGAACTGACGTGGCCGAGCGGATCAGCCATGCGCACGATTGGATGGTTGTGCCCCATGATCACGTAGTCGCAATGCAGCAGGTCTGTCGAAGGCCACGTGTGCCCGTGTACAAGCCCTGCGCTATGGATGCTGCAGCCCTTTGAGGGATGGATTTCGATTCGGAAGCGTGAGTCGCGTGGCAGCCAATATTCGATGCCAGCGTCGTGATTTCCCGGAAGAATGTCAACCGGCGCGCATTCAGCTAACGATCGCAAAAAAAGCGGGATGTCGTGGCGTTCGAGTGCTGAGGTTTTGGAGATTGTATGCTTTACGTCTCCCAAAAGTACGACACGTTGAGCATTGGCGATAGCCAAATATCGGAGGGCCCGGTCAATTCGTCGGTCAATCTGCGACGGAATATTTATGCCGCCTAGTGCAAGTTCGTGTTCAATTCCGATATGCAGATCAGCCAATACGAGCGTGCTACCCACAGTCAGCGCGGGTTCATTAACTAGGGGCTGTGGTTCGCTCGATCTAGTGTGGCTTCTACGTGTAGGACTCATGCGATTCCCACCTGTTCAAGAACGCTGCGTTCCACGACGTCAACGTCACTCGCTGTCTCACTGCTGTCAGAGAAAAACAAAAGGACGTGCCACGACAAAACGCGCTAGGCTGATAGCTGCGCAGATTATTTTGGATCCTAAGACTGAAATGAAGTGCGCAGAGCGATACTCGTGTTGCCGTTATTCTGGCCGACTGCCACCCACACAGTGTCTTGTCCCTTAGCGAATATGATCAAACCGCCAGTTTCGGAGGCGCTTGTGAAGCTTCTACTGATGTTGTAGCCTCGCTCTTGCATTTGAGATTTGTAGAACTCTAAAACCTGTTTGGGGGTGTCGTTTGTCTGGTAGATTGCAACTTGCCCGACAAATGGGACATTGGAATACGACGTTCTAGTCGCATTAGGATATTCCGGTACATTAAGGGGTTCTTTGCCAGTTTGCAGAGTCTTATTTTGTGTGAGATTTTTTATGTTGACCGTGCATCCCGAGCACGCCAATACCAAACCGGTGATGATGAGGATTGTTAAGACTGTCTGAAACAGTTTCATTAACCCAGCATTACTGCAGTTTCAAATAAACCTTGTGGTAATCGCGCGATTAATAGCGCGATCTGCGTCGTAATGCTGCTGCCGCCCTTAAATTGTGGGGCTGCGCTCGAAGGATAATGATTTGTGCCGCGGCGGCTCGTCCGTGCGGATGGGGGGTATATCCAAAAGCTTTACCTTAACAGTTGTGTATATAGTGCGAGGTTGACCATGTTATCTACTATTCCTATAGATCTAAGTGAGATTGACAAGAAAAACCTTGATAGAGAGATTTTGCGAGCGAGCATTATTGCTGAGCTTGATGCAATCAATCTTTACGAACAGATGGCTTCTATGACTAAAAGTCAAGCTATTAAAGCTAACCTACTAGACGTCGCGAAAGAAGAAAAAACCCACGTTGGGGAGTTCCAAGCTCTTCTCTTACAGGTAGATAGCGAACAAGTAGATGAGCTGGAGCACGGCAAACGCGAAGTTGAAGAATTGGCAGAGAAATAACCCCGAGATAGTCGGCAGCTATGCAAGAGCAGCCAAGACATCAAGCATGGCTAGCACGCCGACACAAGCCGTCAGACGGGATCGTTCAACAACCACAACGAGTTGAATCGGGCCTACCTGTTTCACCGGTTTCATCGTAAAGCGGCAAATATGGTAAACGCGAATCTAGTGGCACTGTTGGCACTCCCAATACTGGCAGTAATTTTGGCTATTTACCTGCTCAGAGTAGGCGACAACGTCGGACATCTTTTCATCCTGATGGGTGCTGGCTTCTTTGTTATAGCGTTGCTACCATACGTGTTCAACACGCCTAGTGACATCGGGACGATACTACTCATTCTTGGTTTTGGATGTATGGCCTGGGGCCTAACATTGAGAAACAGGAGATTCCGTTGGAAAAAACATCGCTCTTAGGCCCAAAGGTATCCCCCGCATTGGCGGGCGCCGGCTACTGCTCAGCCCTCTGGCGGCGACTGCCGTATGGCATCCAATAGCTCTCTTGCTAAAATGCATCAGCTTTTGTATCTCCGAGAATCTCGGAGTCGTTGAGCAAGGCAATGTTAAAAGTTTTTGGAGTACAATCTGCGCTCATCTGGCGCGAAGCGAGGCCGCGAATGGAGATCACACTAGGATCTGCGGGAGAACGTGCGGCTTTGGAGAAAGTCAAGTAAGCTTTATATCGACTTTCCCGCAAATACAGAATGGGCGATAAATTCAGGCGCTTCGCATCGTTTCGACGCGTACGCCAAACCTAGGAATTTTAATGGAACAACTCTTAAAACGTGCACGAGAATGCGCGCAAGCTCTCAAGAAGCAGGACGAAATTAAGATCGTTTCTCACGTTGACGCGGACGGTCTTGCTGCTGCCAGCATAATATGCCGCGCGCTCAGCAAGATGGAAATAGGCAATGAAATTAAAATCGTTAAAAAATTGGATCTCCCGGTTATGCAGAGTGTTTCCGGCGCAGACGCAGTGATGTTCACCGACTTAGGAAGCGGGAGTCTAGATCTAATGGACGATTTGGGACCAGTATGCATAATCGCTGACCATCACCAGCCAGCCGGAAGCTCCGAGATGGCATTTCACCTCAACCCCCACCTTTTTGGGTTTAACGGCGCTACCGACCTAAGTGGATCTGGGGCCACTTATTTGATCGCCAGAGCCCTCGGCGACAATGTGGAGCTTTCCGACTTAGCCGTTGTTGGTGCCGTCGGCGACCTACAGCACGTTAGAGAAGGGCGACTGAGAAGTGTGAACAGGCTGATACTCGACGAAGCCGAAAAAAACGCGATAGTTAGAGCAGAAAAGGATTTGCAGGCTTTTGGTCGACAAACGCGACCCGTTCATAAGCTTCTCGAATATGCGTCCAGCCCTTTTATCCCCGGGATAACGGGAAACGGTGCGCAAATCCTGGAGCTTTTGGCTAGCTTGAATATTGAGCTCAAAGAAGAGGGCGAATGGAAAAAATGGGTGGATCTTAGCAGCGCCGAAAGGCGCAGCATCATTTCTGCCCTGATCCAAAGGTGCTTGACTGAGGGCATGCCCCCAGAAAAGGTACAGAACCTGGTTGGAGAGGTGTACACCCTCTTAAAAGAGCAACCCGGGACCGCGCTTCGAGACGCATCCGAATATGCTACGCTACTTAACGCTACCGCGCGATACAGTTTCGAGAAGATCGGGGTCGACGTTTGTTTAGGTGACCGAGCAGGCAGCTACAGAAAAGCAAATGAGCTCCTGTTGATGCACAGAGGGAATCTGGTTCGAGGGCTCAATTACGTCAAGCAAACAGGTATGACGAAGCTCTCAAACCTGCAGTATTTCCACGCAGGCGACAACATACTCGAAACGATCGTCGGGATCGTCGCTGGAATGTGTAAGAATCTAGAAGGCGTGGATAGGCACTTGCCGATAGTCGGCTTGGCGAACTCGGACGAGGGAGTTAAAGCGTCAGCCAGGGGAACCCAAAGTCTCGTTGAACGCCACTTAAACCTTGCAAGAGCTATGAGTGAAGCGGCTCATTCAGTCGGCGGCGTCGGAGGCGGTCACGATATCGCTGCTGGCGCTACAATTCCTGAAGGGACCGAAGCAGAGTTTCTGAAAAATCTGAACAAATTGGTCGAACAACAGCTGTCGTAGCGTGCTTACAATGACAGCAGATTATGATTCATATCGCGAATATCTGTCAACCCCGAAATCGCATTTGTCTGTATTTCCACGCCACTTTCCCTGACAGCGGCCATAGAGTTTATTCCGCCTATTATTGCTACCCCGATATGGCCCCTGCTGACGGGCATTTCCAACAGATCTGAGTTGGGCTCACCAACCTCCAGTATTCCCTTAAACTCAGCCTCCATCAAATCCGACAGCAGATTCTCAAGGTGGTTCTTCGCTGCCATCGGCACTTCTCGGACGCTTGCGAGCACCTTGCCAGATCCCGTATTGATCATTTCTAACACCGACGTCAATTCTTGCGACATTAGCACGTCGAGAGGATCCAGTGTAGTCGCGTCGTAGCGCAGGATTTCTGTAAATCTGATGGGTATTTTTTCAGTCACTTGCACGATGCCACCGCAAACGGGATTAACCGGAATACCTGCTTTTAGGAGTACGCCGTCGATGGTTATGCTGCAGATGGTGAGGATGCCACTGAAACCTTTCTGAATTGAGACGCCATTGAAACTCTCACCGCCCTCAATTATTCGCACGTAGGGGCCGACATTGAGCCCGGCGGCGTACACGAGCTTAAAAATGCTCAACACACGTTCCAAATCGTCTTCAGCTACCACTGCGGTATTGAATGCTACTACCCCTGTAGCGGTCCTTGCGTCAAAAGTAATACCATAAATAAGCTCTTCAATTCTTGACGACACGAATTTCAGCGTCATTCAGCACACCTGCTCGGCGGGCCTCTAGCTTTAGCGGCCAAACAAGCCCTCAACAGCGTATTTTCCGTCATTGCGTGCGATTGGATTGATTCTCCGTATTTCTTCGGTCGAGAAACCAGGTTGCCCTGAGCTATAGCGACGCCACACATCTGGCCACGAGATGAAATATGCCATCTTTGATTTGCCGGACCCCATCCTGAGTTCTACGGCAAGATACCCGATTCTGCCAGATCGTTTAATAAATTCCTGCATTTTAGCGACCTGATGGTCCCCCTTCTTATCTACAGAAAAGTGCTGTGAGAAGTACAAGGCTGTGGCACCTTTGCTGGGCGAGATGCTCTTGCATTCAATGCCGAGGTATAGCTCACGATCTGATGAATCCACTAGAACATCAAGCATTTGTTGCGAAAAGCGGTGTTGCTTCATCCTATATGCAATAGCGTCGATGCTACGCTCCTTGAAAAAGACGTTAAATGACTTGACGAGCTCTCTTTCAAAATTGCTCATTGATCGCACTTTCATCGTACTACTATAAAGGATGTCCGTCAACACCCGCACAGGCGAATGGGGGACAACGCAGACGGCCTTTGCTCTTAGTGCCTGACTAACCGATGACGAACTTAGTCTGCTGGCGCTTGAAAAAGCCCTCTTCTTCTAGTTTTTTTAGATTGCGCAAAATTAGCTCAGAGTCAGCGTTGAGCTGCCGCAGCAACTCAGTTTCGGTCATGTCTGCGTGGGCCACGATCAGAGCGAGGATCTGCCCCCGTAATTGCCTGTTAGAGTGCTTGAACGGTGCTTGTTTCTTATGATGAGCGCTCTGTCGGCTTGGATTCTTGTACTTCTTTTTGAGCATCACCCCATAGTCCATGAGCGCATAGTACCACGTGCGCGGATTTGATCGATCGAGAGTACACTCAACAAAAGGGTAGATTTCATCGTCTTTCACGCCTTCAGCATCGGCGAAAAAAACGTGGATAAACACTGCTCTAATGTTTGTTTCGATAAAAACCTCTGGCGCGTCAAATGCGAAAGCGCGGATGGCGCAGGCAGTGGTCCGTCCAACGCCTGGCAATTCCACTAAAGCCGCGAACTCAGACGGCAGCCTTCCGTCGAATTTTGTATCAATGATTTGAGCTGTGCGTTTCAGAGCAAGGGCTCGCTTGTTATACCCTAAACCGTGCCAGAGTTCGAGGACGTTTTGTAGTCGAGCGCGCGAGAGCGCGGCAAAATTCGGAAACTCGCGCAAGAACGACTCATATTTCGCAACGACCCTCTCAGCTTGGGTCTGTTGCAGCATTAGTTCTGAAACTAGTATTTTGTACGGGTCGCGGGTCAGCCGCCACGGCAGTATTCGACCCCGTTCCCGATAATGCTGGTAGATCATTTCTCGAAAACCTTCGATCGCCGAAGGGCTCACGTCGCAGTTTTTTCGCACTGGATTCATTTCGCTGTCTTTGACTATATTAACGATAGGGCTCCACCGTGTTTGCAGGTGCCCCTTTCTCTGTCAATAGCGTTTGGACTCGATTTTACTCGATGAAGATTTCTAAGGTGTTTGCGCCGTCAAAAAATCTGTGTCGACAACCGCCTTTCTGCCTTCGCATCTGAAGCGCTCAAAATGATGCGCGCGCGGAAGGATAATATGCAGCTTTCCTTTCAGCGAACGCCACAGACTAAGAGTTGGTCATTTGGTTAACGTAGTATGTGTGGCCGCGTGAACGTGATTGCTCGCACTTCGGACACGCATGTAGTTTGCGATACGTTGACTTTTGGCCCGACTTTTGCACTTGCAACAGCTTGTTACCAACCCTGGCTTGTTACCAACCCTGAAATGATACCGTCCACAGTAGTGACATTTTTTGATTCTTATCTGGTCGAATCGACTCGTTGCTAAATTGAAGTTGTGCAGGGGTTTTCGATGTGAGGGATTTTTGAACAACATGCGACCTTCTTTTCGCCCGTAGCTGTCAATGACCGCTTGATTGACAAGTGAATCCGTTATACGTCTGACAAATTGACAAAAAAGCATGAGCAGACTAGGGTCAATCTCGTGCACCTTCGAGCCGTGCTCATCGTGATGCTACCCACATGTGGGACATCGCCCGTTAGTCAACTCCTCCCAGCTAATTCGTTCACAACAGTTTAGACATTCAAACTCCACTGCTGATCCCCCTGCGCTTGAGCAGTTTGACTACAAAACCATTACGGCGGCAGACACTACGGTGGTCCATAAGCCGCCTTCGCCGACGACTTCAGACGTTGCAATGTTAAAGGTTTCTCTTGGCTTCGAATCAGTCCACGTCTCGTACATGCTCGAAGCGAGTTTTTCGGCGTAGACGCCTGAGCTCTCTGTAGTTTCGCCGAAAGCATGATGTTCCGATATGTAGCCAAATTCGTTTGGATTCTTAGGAATTGCGCAGCCTAAAGACGCCGAGACTCTCCTATTCGGCTCGTTCGATGCGTGTCTCGACATGACGCAAAAAACAATCTCTCCTGGACGCAGCTCGTTAAGTCCTTTGTCCTTAACAATAATCTCGCAATTTGGCGGGAGTATTGAACTAACCGCAACAAGATTATACTTCTCAATGCCCGCGTCCCTCAAAGCCATTTCGAAGCTTTCCAGGTTCTCTTTGTGTGTTCCAACCCCGGCAGTAAAAAAAATTTTTTTCGGCAATAACCTCATCTTGACTATCACGCCCCTCTCAACTTGCGTATACAGCAAAACATATCTCACTGTAAGTGTTTTTAACCTTTATGCAAAGGACGGTAATCGAAGTAGTGGCGTTGATCATTTCTGTCGCGTTTTTCGCGGTGTTGTTGCTCTCCGTCACGCTATCCGGAGCCGGGCCGCTCGGGTATATACTGGTAATAATCATATTTATCATAATTGTAAGCGTCGCAGGGGTTAGAATTGCCGCCTACGAATAGGACGCTGCCGACAAAGTACTGCTGAAGATCTTTTCCACCGAGCGATCACTTGATCCACATAAGCGCACGGCGTACACATGACAACCAAAATAGAACAGATCACGATGGACACAACGGCCGGTGTTCAGGTAATCGACATAACAAGCGAGGTTCGCAAGCTGCTTGCACAGAGCGACTTACAAGAAGGTTTGGCCACAGTTTTTGTCCCGGGCTCTACAGCGACCGTAACGACGATCGAATATGAGCCCGGCCTCGTCGCGGATATGACGAAAGCACTCGACCGCATCGCTCCAAGGAACGGTCGCTATGAACACGACCAGAGATGGCACGATGGAAACGGACATTCTCATATCAGGGCGGCGTTTCTGAAGCCAAGCGTGACGATTCCATTCTCGCACAACACGTTAATGCTGGGCACGTGGCAACAGCTCGTGTTCATCGAACTCGATGTCCGGCCTCGCAACCGTACAATCATAGTCCAATTCATCGGCGACTAAACAAGCTTAAGTCGAAGACAAGCTGAGCGGCTCTTTCGATACCTTCAGCCACTGTATAGGCTTCCTCCAGGTCAGCCCCGACAGCAACTAGCCCGTGATTCTCCAAAAGTGCGCCCCGAAACCCCTTAATTCCACTCGACACGGCGTCCGCTAGTTCACTGGTGCCCGGTCGCTCGTACGGAATCAACGGTATGCGACCCAAAAGCTGTTTGCCTTCAACGTCAGGTGGTTGCAAGTCACCGCCCAAACAGGACAGTGCCGTGGCGAATCGCGAATGAGCGTGTATAATTGCTTTAGAGGCTGTCACCTTGTAGATTGCGAGATGCATCGGCATTTCGCTCGATGGCGCTTTGCCCGCGAGATGATCGCCTTTCATCGTCACCACAGATACGTCTTCGACGCGAACTCGGTAGCTGGGAACCTTCGTTGGGGAGATGTATACCACGTCATCGGCCCTCGCACTCAGATTGCCGCTCAACGTCGATGTGAGGCCCCGCTTAAACAGGCACCCCATATATTTCGCGATTTCGTCTTTCAAGAGTTATGCCCTCAATTCCCGGTGATTATTACAGAGCGTGGATCCGTTGTTAAGTGTTCTGCTGCAGTACACTAAACTAGTCGCGCTTACTGGACCAAATGACCAATCCTGAGCAGTTGCACCGCGATCACTATGAGCGTCCCCAGCCCCACCATCTTGACCACTGATATTGCATAGCTCTGCCTTGAAATGTGCGCCGCATAAATTCCCAAGGCAACCAGGCTTATCAAGCTTAACCCGACCGAAGCAGCAACCGAACCTACTGAAAAGATCCATGGCGCTAACGGAATTAAGCTTCCAATAAAGCTGGCCCCCCCTGATGATATGGCGTCCTTTGCGATCTTTCGCCGGCTTTGAGATTCGACGTACGTGTTGTTCAGCTTCCGCAGAAGCGATTTCTCGGTCATAGCAAGCTTGCCGTGCTCGATTGTGCTCTCTGCGAGATAGGACCCGAGGCCGTTGGTTAGCGCGAGGGCGATCGCGCCCCCAAAAGCGGCGCTCACAATAATCGCGTTGGAAGCGCTCACCACTGAGACGCCCATAATGATTCCAAGAGTGGCAAGAAGTCCGTCGATGGATCCAAGGATTATGTAGCGCCCTTCCTCGATATTGAAGCTCATGAACGTAATAGTATTGTGGTAGCTTCCCTGCAGGGCTCAGCAAAAGAGAAAAACCGACTGAAGTTCATCCGCGATCGTGAAGCGTTTCTTCTTCTTCCACGATTTTTTTTCCTGCGATGATCTCATCGACGCTGTGAACGACGCCCCCTAGATTCTCAATAGTCTCCAGAACCGAGTCGTAGTCAACGTCGGTGCCCTCAACCGTGATTTTTACATTTTCAGTCTGTTGATCGACCTCGTAGAGGCTCAAATTGACTCCGTCGACGTCCCGTATATCTCCTATCGCGCTTGCCACCTCGACGTTGGTAGGTTCGTGAGGCTTCAATACGTCGAGCACTAATCGCTTGATCTGGGACATTTCTCTGCCGATCGCCGTAGTAGGTAATCAGACTTATTGTTTATAATGCTATTTGTGATTTGAAATCAGCCAGCGCAACGAATCACGCCACTTAGAGATGTGGGGGGCCCTGCATTGTAGCACTATAACACGATCCTCGTGCGCAAATGTCACCACAAGCGCGTTGCTCGTGGTTGACACGTTGTCGATATCGTTGACCCCTATGAGATACGCACCGGACGCAAAATAGGGCTTAATGTAAAAGCATTGCTCATAGAGTCTCATCGTTGCTGGCCTCTTGAACGTGGTTAGCAAGCGATTTGTCTCCATATCTTGCACCTGTAGCAAGACGGCAGTCGCTGTCGCAAGAATTGGTCGCAGCTTCGCTACTTTGTGGACGTTTCTACTACTAACGACTGAGCCGAGGTATCGCCGACGCACGATAGCTCGAGCTTGCGACAGGAGCGATGCCGCCGTTAAACTCACCAAAAGCACCGTAAATATCGCGGTGAGCACAATAACATACAGCAAGCCGGGTATCAATTGAACCATCAGCGACGTTTGAAACCCCCTTACCGCCTTGCCTCAGCGTTGTTCGCCTCAAATGCACGCGCACGTAGCGGCTAAACTGTCGACTCAGAAGCTATTGAAATTCAATCCTGCAAGCCGTCAAGCCACGAATCTCGCGGCAAATCTTCACTTCATTTGCGTGCGCCGTTGCGGTTAAACTTTTCTATTCCGTGACGCATTATACCGTGTATGCTCGAATTGCGGCGCAATATAGCGCATTTGCTGCTCGGCACGTTCTTTGCGTTTTTGGTCGTTTCGCTGCCGCACGAGCTAGTACTTGTCGGCAACGCTGTGCTCATTAGTGGGTTAATCGTCGCTTCCTTTCTCCATCAAAGATATAATATTGCTTTTTTGACTTGGCTGTTCACGAACTTTGACAGGCCGGGTAAATTCACCGCAAAGGGAGCAATCACTTTTTTTGTCGGGACATTCATCGCTGTCCTGCTCTTCGCACCGCTTTATGCCGCTCTTAGCATACTCGTGCTTGCTGTCGGTGACAGCCTAGCAACGATTGCCGGCCATTACGCGGGCAAACACGCACTGTTCAAAAAGAAGACACTTGAAGGTACCCTCACGTTTTTTATTTGTGCTTTTGTGATACTGGTTTTTTTTGTTGCACCAACGAAAGCTTTGCTCGTTGCATTGGTTGCGTCTGCCACAGAACTCATTACGCCCCCCTCTGTGGATGATAACCTCACTATTCCGTTTGTAACCGGGTTGCTTCTCAGTCTGTAAAAGCGCTTCCGCGAAGCACGAAAGCTGGAAAACTATGCAGACGGATAACAACCAGTTTCGCCTTCAAAGCTGTGTCCCGACGAGAAGCTCCAAGTCAAAGTGTTGAATCAGACAGGAAGGTTCGTTTTTATTGAGAGGCGTCGTGCCGGTTTTCAGCAGCACGCATCGCGAACTGTTCTGGGAATATTTTCTTAAGCGCTGCCAGTACGCGAAACATTTTGAGATCGAGCGTGTCCTCTGGATTATCTAGAAAAAGGCCTAGTGTGACTGCATACGCGATGTCTCTTATCAAATTCTCCGAGATATTCAAAGCTCCCTTCTCCGAAAGCTCTGAGAGGATAACAGAGACGTCAAAAGCACTGTCCATTATATAATCAGCACCGACCCTGTTGACACGTTTGGCAACGTTGTCCATTTGTGCGCCTAGAATAGCCTTTGGATCATCTACCGCGGGGATGCCGAGACTCCTATAAACGAGGTCACTCTGGTCCTGAACCAGAAGATACAGATGCTCGCAATAAGTGCCTGTCTCGGGTTGATTTGTGCAATCCTCGTCGCAGAGAACCTGACAGTGAGGGAGCATGCCTCGTGCCCGATATGCATCCATTCGATACTTGTCACACATGAACATTGCAATCGTGATTTATGTAATTCCTAATATAAATTTCAGCCTTGATAGTTGGCCAGCTACCCCCATGATAGATTCGCTTCAGTTGTGGGCACCATATGCTTCGCCGGAATCGGGATGATCTTCTCCTGTTTTCCACAGACGAGGACGCGGCTAACGCGGCTGCCGGCGCGATAACCTTTCCGATGCTGTTCCTTGCCGGCACATTTATTCCTCTTGAAACAATGCCGGACTACCTGCAGACCGTGGCCAAACTGCTTCCGCTAACGTACTTGAACTACGGTTTGAGACTCGCAATGAGCCTAGGAGATACCGCAAGCGCCTTGTATAACATGTCAATAGTCCTAGTCACTGGCGCCGTATTCTTTATAATCGGGTCGCTTATCACGGACTGGCGAGAGTGATGCTGACCGTGTGGTTGAGTCAGCACGCCCTCTGAGAGGCGCAGAAGCCTAAAAAGATAAAAAAAGAAAGATGCGGAGCGTTTTGCGCTCCTGCATAGAACAGCGTTCCTTTTCTCGCTAAAGCCGGGGAGCTTCTTGACTTACGCCGCCTCCGGTTTAACGACCAGATTGCTGACCGCGTACGAATCTTGGACCGGGTAGTTCTTCATCGTGACGCTGTAGAACCTCAAGAACTTCTTGTCGATGTCGTGCATCACCACTGGGTCCGTCGTGCCGTTAGTGGCGTCGACCCAGATCGTCCGCTTGTTGCCCTTGCTCACAACTTCTCCGTCGATCACGACGATGTCGCCGCCTTTGATCGTGTACGCTGTGTCTTTGAACGCCTTTTCAATGCCTGCAGGGTCAGTTGTGGGATCCATGGCCTTTGGGTCATAATTGTATACCGCGACGTCAGCGTCAGCGCCGACCCCCAGATGGCCCTTCATATCGCCAAGTCCTAGCGCTCGCGCAGGACCTGCGCGCGTCATCTTGGCAATATCGTAGAAGTCAAATACGCGAGAGATCCCGCCGATGGCTGTCCGATCAGGTACCCACTTATGCAACGTCTCTAGTCGGTCCAGCCGAGCTTGATTCGACATAAGCCAGCTGATGATCCGTGGATACCGCCTGAAAGGTCCTGCATTGGGGTGATCGGTCGTAATGAACGCCTGCATTGGGTCGTCGATCAGCAGCGCCAGCTCGAGCCCAATCGCCCACTGGATGCCACACACGTGAATCTTCGGGCTGTAGACGTAGGGCACAACGCCTGCTGCGGTTTCGAGTTCGATGTCGTCGTTACACCATTTGAGGTGGTTCGTGTTATGGAGGTAGAACTCCATTGGACCGTCAGCCGTCATCGTGGTCGTCTCGTCAAGCGTGACGAACCCCACGTCGACCGTCATATTCTTGTTCTTGTTTATGCGGTCAGCGACCTTTTCGGCCTCTGTTTCAAAGTCTTTCCACGTGGTGCCTCCATACGCGTGGAACTGCATGTGGGCAAAGTTGATCACTTGGTCCCGGGTTTTTGCGTTCCTTGGCAGGACTCCCTCAAGGAGTTTGATCGAATCAAGAGTAGTCGTGTAGTTGCCGGGATGTCCTAGGTTATTACAGTGGAGGTGAATCGACGTCGGTAGGTTCAAAGCCTCATTCGCTTTGGCAAGCCCGGTGATGATCTCAGATGGCATCACATCGAAATACGGGACGGGATCAGCGACATTGACACAGTTCATGCCCCATCCCCACGCCTCTGAGCCACCGGGATTCACCAGCTTGACACAGTATCCTTTCGTCGCTTGGAGCATCCAGGCAACGAAGGCGTTGAGTTTGTCCTGCTCACCTCGTTTAATGTACTCCATCACGAGCCAGTTGTTGCCGAGTAGCGTGTAAGCCGACTGATCGATCAGCGGCGTGTCTGACATTTCTTCGTGCGTGTGCCGAGCCATAAGCGGTGGCATTGCCGCTTCGTTCGCTTGGGTATAGCCCATGCGGGAATACACGTAGCCGGTCTCAAACACCGACGGTACCGAGAATCCGCCACCCGATCGCGTCATTTTGGTTAGCTTCTTCGTGTGAAACAGCTTGTCCTCGGGCCTCATTATACGGCCAACGTTTATTTTGGGACCGGCGATGTGGGCATGTATGTCTATTCCGCCCGCCATCACCACTTTGCCGCGAGCATCGATGACTTTGGCTTCAGGAGAAACTTTGTCCACTATCTTGTCGTCACGAATGGCAATGTCCATGACATCGCCGTTCACGCCATTTTTAGGATCGTAGACGTATCCGTTTTTGACTAATATTTCACTCAAGTTCTCTCACTCTCCTTCCAGCCGCTAGGGCGGGGTCAGAACTCGTCATCCGCGACGACACCTACCTGCCCAGCTGCACCAGCTTCACCGACCTGCTTCAACGGATTTGGTCCAAGTTTCTTGATGGTGTTGACCATGTCCTGAACCACTTCAGCCCAAATGGCGCCTTCTGAAGCGGATATAAATGTCATGCGCAGGCGCTCACGGTCGTAACCGTACTCTTCGATAAGCTTTCTCAGCAGCGCAACACGACGTCGCGACTTGAAGTTGCCAGCAAGGTAGTGACAGTCACCGACGTGGCAACCAGACACAAGCACGCCATCTGCTCCGACGCTAAGGGCCTTCAGCACGAATGCGGGATCGAGTCTGCCCGTACACATGATGCGGATGACTCGCACGTTCGTCGGGTACTGCGTTCTCGAGGTACCGGCGAGGTCAGCCCCCGCGTAGGTGCACCAGTTACAGAGTATACCTAAGATGTTTGGTTCAAATTCCTCTGCCATGACTCTCACCACCCCTGAGCAAACGCTTCTATTTCGCTCATAATCTGCTCATTCGTGAAGTGTTGCATCTTTATGGCGCCGCTCGGACACGCTGAGCCGCACGTTCCGCAGCCCTTGCACTTCGCCTCGTTGACGCTCGCAACAAGCTTGCCTTCAACTTCGTTGAGCTGCGTCGCACCGTACGGACACACACCGATGCACGTAGCGCAGCCTCCGCAGTGTTCCTGGTCTACAATGGCGTAGATCGGTTCAAGGGTGACTGATCCCTTGTGTATCGGGATTGATGCTGCTGCCGCTGCTGCCGCTGCGTGAGCAACGACGTCAGGAATATCTCGAGGTCCTTGGCACATCCCTGCCAAGAATATCCCGTCAGTTGTCGTCGACATGGGGTTGAGCTTCGGGTGCGCCTCAAGCAGCCAGCCGTCGGGACTGTTTGAAAGCGTCAGAAGCGTCTTTAGCTTCTGTGTGCTCTCAGCGGGCACCACGGCATTTGCCAACACTACCAGGTCAACCTCCATCTCGAGGGGTGTTCCAAGGAGCGTGTCCTCAGCCGTGATAGTGAGGTTCTTCGTGATAGGATCTTCTGTGATCCTCGCAACGCGACCTCGAATGAACTTGCCGCCTTCGTTCTGAATGCGGTAGTAGAACTCCTCGTACGCCTTGCCGAAGGATCGTATGTCCATGTAGAACAGGTACGGCACGCAGCCAGGGATCTTCTCGATCAACTGGTGAGCGTGCTTTAAGCTGTACATGCAGCATACACGCGAGCAGTACGGCTTCGCACCGTCCTCTTCATCCTGATCACGCGAGCCTGCGCAGAGCACGAAGCCAACGCTCTTAGGCTTCTGTCCGTCAGAAGGTCTGACGATGTTACCACCTGTCGGACCAGATGCGCTGATCAACCGTTCCATCTCAATCCCAGTCACAACGTTGTCGAAGACCTTGTAACCCCATTCTTCCTTGCGCTCAACGTCGTACATATCGAACCCGGTGGCGACGATAATCGTGCCCACCTTGACCGTTACGAGCTCGTCGGGCTTGTCGAAGTCAATTGCCTCAAGTTCGCCGCACGCTTCCTCGGTTTTGCAGAGGTCACACTTGATACAGCTGTCCATATCAATGGTGAACTTGAGCGGCACTGCCTGTGGGAACGGCACATAGGCCGCCTTTCGAGGCATTAAGCCCAGTTCAAACTCGTTTGGCCGTGAAACAGGACATACCTCTTGGCATTTGCCACAGCCGTTACACTTGTCTTCATACACATATCGCGACTTCTGGCGAATGGTAACGTCGAAGTTTCCGATGTAACCGCTTACGTCTTCGACCTCCGAATAGGTCATCAGCTCAATATTCGGATTGCGCTCAACGTCGACCATTTTGGGTGTAAGGATACACTGCGAGCAGTCGAGTGTCGGGAACGTCTTGTCAAGACGGGACATATTGCCGCCGATGGACGGCTCCTTCTCCACTAAATACGTCTTTATTCCCGCATCGGCAAGCTCCAGTGAGGCTTGGATGCCGGCGATTCCTGCGCCGATAACGAGTGCAGCCTTTTCAACCGGAACAGTCTTTGGAGTGAGGGGCTCCAGCATAGATGCCCGCGCGACCTCCATTCTGACCACATCCTTTGCCTTCTGCAGTGCCTTTTCCGGCTCTTCCATGTGTACCCACGTGTCCTGCTCTCGGATGTTCGCCATCGAAAACAGGAATGGGTTTATCCCGCCCTCTTCGGTCGCTTTCCTAAACGTAGGTTCGTGCAGCCTTGGTGAACACGCCGCCACGACAGTCCCGTTGAGGTTGTGTTCCTTTATCCGGTCTCTGATCATGGTTTGACCGGGTGTTGAACACACGTACGTATAATCCTCGGCGTGTGCGACGTTCGGGAGGGTCTTCGCGTACTCGGCCAGTTCCTTAACGTCTATGACGCCCGCGATGTTAGTACCACAGTGACATATGAATACGCCGATTCTCTTCTCTTCGTCCATTTTTGTGCCTCCTTCCTCACAGTATCTTTGCGAGCAGTGGCTCAACACTTATCTCGTGGGCATCTAGGCCCAGCTCGTCAGGGTTCATGCCCTGTGCCAAGCCGAGAAGCTGGTTGTAGTGGAGAACCGGTAGGTTGTACACGTCTCCAAACTTCTCCTTGATTTCAACCTGTCCGCGATCCAACTGAAGGTGACAGAACGGGCAGACATCCACTATGACGTCTGCGCCTGCTTGAGTCATGTTGTAGAGCTTTTCGTTTGCGATATCAAGTGCGAGGTCCATCTTGTACGATCGAACTCCTCCTCCGGCCCCACAGCACATCATCTTTTCCTTGTAATCGATTGACGTAGCCCCTAGCGCCTCAACCAGCTCGTCGAAGAAGCGCGGTCGCTCACTCGAGCCGAACGTTCTGTCGAACTTTGGCTTAAGCAAGTGACATCCGTAGTGAATGGCCACGTTCACTCCGGTGAGTGGCACTTCAACGGACTCTTTCACTTTCTCCGGTCCGACATCGTTGTACAAGATGTCGATGAGGTGTCGTACCTCTACTGACCCGTGAAACTCGTAGTCAATGTTTGCAAGAATCGAGTTGACCTTTTCTCTCATCGCCGGATCAGCTTTGAGCCGATGATTCGCCTCAAAAAGCGACTTGTAACAGCCGTTACATATGAGGGCAATATCTTTGCCTTCCTTTTCGGATAGACAAATGTTTCGTGCTCCGAGCGCAAGCCACGCATTCACATCCATTGACCCGAATGCACCGGGCGCGGGGCAGCACGACGCTCCCTTGAAATCGCGTAGTGCGATATCGAACTTCCTTGAAGTCTTCACTGCTGATGCTTCAATGCCGGGATATCGGTTGGGAGCGATGCAGCCTAAGAAGAAATTGTACTCCTTCATTGACTTTCCGCCTCCATCTCCTCTCTGATTTTAAGCAGTCCTGTAACCTCGAGTATCTTATTAATGTCTTTAATGTACTCCGGGTACGTGTGTGTCGTCGGGGGGTTCTCGGGCAGTCCCACCTTGACGCGATTTTTCATATTGGCCTCATTGTTCGGCACTCCGTGACCCGTCTTGCTGATCGCGCCCATGATCTTTATCATGCTCATCGGCACTTTCTTCTCCCGTGTCGCTATATTGCGGAGCGCGATGATGGCATCCGTCGCCATTATTCTCCGCGGACAGCGGTCGGAGCACGTGTAACACGTCGTGCACAGCCACAGGTCTGGATCGTCGAGTACCTCCCTCATGCCAAGATTGGCCTTTCTCATCACGGTTCTTACCCGAAGCCCGCTTCTCTGGCCCATCGGACAGCTTGCAGTGCACGTTCCGCACTGATAGCACATTTGTGCGTTCTTGCCACCGAGGGCTATGACCTCTTTGATGAGATCGGGGTCAAATTGAGTTTTTCCAAGCTGATAGTGCTTTGGATCTCTCATACCTTCACTAGCCATGGTTTATGTCCCCATCTTTTCGATCGTCGGAGTCTTGAGCTCCATCATCTTGCCAGCCGTCTTCTTGTAAAGCTCCGTCTCCGTGCCTTCGATGTGTATCACGTCACGCTTGACCTCGATCGTGTTGGCAACCGGACAAACGTTCACGCAGGCACCGCAGAGCGTGCAGAAATCATCATTCACTTCAAGCTTTGTTGCTATCTCTCCGGGCTCTTTTTGAGGCGGCAAATAGAGTGCGTTGCACGGACAGATCTCCACACACGCTGTACATCCTGCCGGGCAGTTTTCCGTCTTTATGTTGATCGAGCCTTCAAAGATCTTCTTGATGTCAATCGTGTTCTCGATGGGGCACGTCTTTGCACACCACGTACAGTACATGCACTCATCTTTGTTGATTGTGACCTCACCTAGGAGCTTCGCCTCAGTGATCGTGCGATCGACCTTGATTGAATCTGTCGGGCAGATCTCTTCGCAAATCTTGCACCCGTCGCACTTTGAAGATTCAAACTTCACTTCTCCACTCGCTTCGACGTTGATGGGAGTCGCCTCTTTGTGCTCCACCGTCAGCGCATCACAGATCTCACCGCAAAGGCCGCAGTAGGTGCACTTGTTCTCGCTTCCCGGGTCCTCGTCGAGTTGCATATCGGCGGTGTACGTGATGGCTTGCTGTCGCTCAGTGACCTCTGGCACGCTTCGCTCTATGGCGTTGTCGCGCGGACACATCTCTTCGCATACCTTGCATCTCACGCACGTGTCGAGGTTTATTTCGGCTACCTTCACGTAGTGTGGGAAGCCCTGCTGGTCAATGAGATCGGTCTTCGGCTCACCATTTTCGGTGAGCTTTAGCGCAGTAAATGGACACAACTCCACGCATACGCCGCAGTATGAACACTTTTTCTCGTCGAAGACCATCTCGGGGACTTCCATCTCTTTAAATCCCACGGCTCCGACTGGACCTTTCTCAATCGCCTCTTCTGGGCATACCTCTTTGCAAATGCCGCAGCCAGTACATCGCTCCATATCAAGGGCGAGGTTGAGGGCCTGTACCAGCGTCTTTTGTTCTATGATCGATTTTCGTCCTTCCGTTCTCTTAGAGTATATCGGAAACAAAGCCAAAGCTCATTCCCTCCTTTTATCCCTGTGTTAGCAGGATGCAATCTCGTGGACAAGCCTGAAGGCAAACGCCACACGCTTCGCAAACATCCTCGTCTAGGGTTATCGATTTGCCGCCCTGCACTTTGTACGTCTTCTTGGCCGTCGCAGGTTCATCAACGACGAGTTGAAGCGCGTTAACAGGACACGCCACGACGCAGTTGTTGCAGCCAGTGCAAGTTTTTTCTATATGTAACGCAAATGTCACTTATTTCACCAGCCTCATGTCAACTAACAAGTCAACTATTCGCACGTAGGTTCAAGATAATTGATATAAAAGGCTTATTATTTAGTTCAACTATCGAAGCCATTTGGTTGTTCTTCAAACCTACCCATTACTTTTTTTGGCGCGCCGAAAACAGCGCCAGCCGTTCCTCGTGCACCACATTCGTATATTATTTAGTATGATTATATATTATTTACTTTAATAAAACAAATCAGATCCATTTTTGGGCGAATGCCAAGACAAACGCGTTCACCCAATTCTCTGTGCATAATATCTTTAGAATATTCTTTAAAATATATACAATTATATATATCTGTCTCGAAGATGATAAAGCTGCTGCAAAGACCCGCCGCATCAGTAGACATTGCGCTAAGGGGCTTCTGAGCGGTCTAAGCCGCCCCGCGGGCGCACGGACGCACAACGAAGCGGAACGTTGGTCGGACTCGAGGAGTCGATAGAGGAGATATCACGTCGCGTTCCTCAAATCGGGCAAAGCAAGCTTATATATTAGTAATTTCATATAAATTACTAGTTAAAAGTGATAGCAGTTTCTGCGCCTCTGAACGGAATATTTTTGAATTGAACTTCACTAGTAACTTCACTCAAAATATTTTATATAGAGGAAGCCGAAATACAAATGGGTCAAGAGTGTGAGGCAATTTTGCATTTCTCCGAGAGGTCATGATATATTTGACCTCATCATTGACTCTCACTGCTTTTCCGGAATTCAGACACGAGGTGACTCATAAATGGGAGATAAGGTAAAGGTCCAAGAGGACTGGCTAGCCGTTTGTTCTGGTTGCGAGATAGCCGTTCTAGATCTGCACGAAGCGCTTCTAGACGTGTTGCAAGCAATAGAGTTCGTTCGCATTCCAGTTTTGATGGACATTAAGGACTTTGATCAACACACTACAGTCGGCATACTGACTGGTGGCATTCGCAATGAAGACAACTTGCACGTCGCACAGAAAGTCCGAGAGACCTCAGACATCATAGTTGCGCTCGGCAGTTGCGCGGCGTTCGGTGGCGTACCAGGTTTGAACAACATCAACGCGATGTCAGACATCAAACAAGCAGTTAAAACGTCGACGTCCACAGCTCCTGATCAAGAGATCCCGACATCAAAAGAACTGCCAAAGCTCTTTGAGACGCTTAGACCTGTCTCGGACGTTATCAAAGTTGACTATTTCATCCCCGGATGTCCGCCAGATGCTTTCCTCATCGCGGAGGTTCTTACCGCACTTCTAAAGGGCGAAGAACCTCAATTAAGCAATAAAAACGTTTGTGAGGACTGTCCCCGAGAGAGGAAGGAGAAGAGGATAACCGATATCAAGCGGCCAATTGAAGCAAACGGGGAACCTGTCGAATGTCTGCTTAACCAAGGATTCATGTGTATGGGGCCCGCAACGCGTAGCGGGTGCGGCGCACAATGTCCACAAGTCAATGCGCCGTGTACAGGCTGCTATGGACCAACAGCGTCTTCATATGAACAGGGTGCAGCGATGCTTAACGTAGTCGCATCAGCATACGGTTTAGATGAGGACTCCTCAGTCGACTTAGACGAGATGGTAAAGGACGTCTATGATCCAATAGGCACCTTCTATCGCTACACACTGCCTGTATCAATGATTAAGGCAAAGGTCACTGAAAACAAGAGGTAATACATATGGGGAAGACGATCACAGTTGAACCTGTATCGAGAGTTGAGGGTCACGCAAAAGTTACTGTCAACCTCAACGATGCAGGACAGGTCGACGATGCGCACGTACACGTTATCGAGATGCGTGGCTTTGAAAAACTCCTACAAGGGAGACCTATAGAAGACGCCCAGAGAATCGTGACGGCCATTTGTGGCATCTGTCCAGTCAGCCACCACCTCGCCTCAGCGAAAGCAGCTGACAACACCTTTGGCGTTGAGATTCCACGTCCCGCTGCGCTACTCCGGGAGCTTATGCACATGGGACAGATGATACACAGCCACACGCTCCATTTCTTCTACCTTGCGGCGCCGGACCTCATATTCACGCCCGATGGCGATCCAAAGAAGCGGAACGTCTTTGGAGTGATTGAAGCAAATCCTGAGCTTGCAACACAAGCAGTCCTCAACAGAAAACGAGGCCAGGAGATGATACGGGCTATTGGTGGAAGAGCCGCACCTATCACCGCAAAGCCTGGCGGGCTCACCAAGGGGATTACCGAGGACCAACGTCAGAAGATGCTCAAGGACGCCCAGGACTCGATTGAATTCACAAAACTTGGCTTAGAGGTGGCTGCTCCGATATTTGAGCAGTACATGGATGTCATAAAAATTCTCGGAGTCGTCAATACCCCGATGATGGGCTTAGTCAAGGACGGAAACCTCGAGATGTACGACGGAACGCTTCGCATGATGGATACAGACGGCTCTATCATTAAAGAGTTTGACCCCACCAAGTACGCGGACTACATTCAGGAGAATTACCAAGAATGGTCGTACCTGAAATTCCCGTATTGGAAGGAGAAGGGCTGGCCTGATGGCATCTATCGCGTTGCGCCCCTGGCCCGTATAAACGTGTGTGACAAGATTTCAACACCGCTAGCCAACGATATGCTCACGGACTTCAGAGCTGCTTTTGGGAGGATGCCACAGCAGACGTTACTCTATCACTACGCAAGGCTTATTGAGCTGATGTACGCCAGCGAACGTGCTGTTGAACTCCTAAACGATCCAGACATAACCAGCACAGACGTTTGGGCAAAGCCCGAAGTACGAGCGGCGACTGGCGTTGGTGTTCTCGAAGCGCCGAGAGGGACGCTCATCCACGAGTACACCACAAACGATGAGGGCTTCATAACGAAGGCCAACATGATCGTTTCGACCGGTCACAACCAAGGAGCGATGGATTTAGGGGTTCGCGAGGCTGCGAAACTCCTGATAAAGGACGGCGAACCACAGGAAGGATTACTCAATCGTCTTGAAATGGTCATCCGTGCTTACGACCCGTGCTTCTCGTGTGCAACCCACACGATTGACGGACGTTGGCCAGTCAAACTCGAACTTGTTGGACCCGACGGAAGGACCAGAACGTACACCAACTACTAGATAAAATTAGAACAGATGAGGCATTTTTGCCTTATCTCCCACTTCTTTTTTGATTTTTTTTAATTTCTCTTGGATTTTGCTCTGTCAACACTATCGGCAAGCCACGGCGCCTATACCCATGATGGTATCCTGAGCAAAATCCCACACTACGACCTTCTCCGAGTTATTTGTAATCTCAAGCTTTCTCGTTCCGGTAATTTCGCCTATTTTAGCCGCTGCCATGCCGGCCGCTTCGAAGATGCTTACGACCTCTTGCACGTTCTGTGGTTGAACGGTTAACACGAACCCCATTCCTGGATACATGCGCAGCCATAGATGCATGTCCATGCCATCGGGGATCGGAATCCGATCCAGTTCTACCACAGCGCCCGCTTCAGAAACTTCGAGCAACATACCGAGTGTGCCGAGCAAACCTGGATTGCTGATGTCTTTTCCCGCCGACACTAGGTGTTGTTGCCCGAGGCGAGGCATGGTCTGCAACTGTCTGCGGAGCATCTCGGGATGCTTCATCGTCGTCGTGTCCCAACAGAGACTGCACGATGGGTGAACCCTCCCGTCTAAGTCGACGGCAGCGAGGACGTCCTGTCCTTCTTGGGCCTTGCAGCTGTAAATGATTGAGTCAGTCTTTGCGGTGCCAATGATGGCCACGTCGAGCGCGTTATAAGTAGTGTCGGGGTGCACGTGCCCACCGACGACCGGCACGTCGAATTTTTTTGTGGCTTCGCTCATGCCTGCCAAGACGCGGTTGCAAACTTCAGCCGAACTCGCCGAGAATACGTCGACCATCGCCAGCGGCGTGCCCCCCATAGCTAAAATGTCGTGAATATTTACGAGGACTGCACAGTACCCCGCCCACTCAGGGTCCGCGTCCATGAGCTTGGACCAGATGCCATCAGCGGCTATAAGCAGGGACTCGTCGCCTCGCTTGATTACCGCGGCATCCTCCCCAAAGTTTCCTGTGCTGAGGTCCTCGTCAAACCACTTCACAAGCGAACCGATCGAGCGCTTCCGTGTGATGCCTTCAAAGTCACGAAGCGACTGAGCCAATTCGTCCAGTTTCATGTCGTTCACAAAACATTAATAGGCATAGGGGGTTCTTATATCCTTATACCGCCCCTATCTCTTGATTTCTGCGCTTGATTCTATGGACCTCGTTGAAAAATACCGTCCGCGGACTCTCTCAGAAGTGAGAGGCAACCACAAAGCCGTCGAAGAGCTCCGCAAATGGGCGCTTAACTGGCCCGCGGAGAAAACGGCAGCATTGTTATACGGCAAGCCCGGCACAGGCAAAACGTCCGCTGCAGTCGCGTTGGCAAATGACATGGGGTGGCAGCTGCTCGAGCTTAATGCCAGTGACAAGCGAACTCAAGGAGCTATTAACGCGACGGTAGGAGCGGCGTCTCGAAACGCGTCACTTCAAAATGCTCAGAAGCTAATACTGCTTGACGAAATTGACAACCTGCACGGCAATTCTGATCGCGGCGGGGCAAAAGCAGTGACAGAGCTCATAAAAAAAACGCGCGAACCCGTGATTCTGACGGCCAACGACCTGTACGGGGTCTCGTCGACGCTACGTGGACACTGCAAACTCATCGCTTTTTCCGCCATCAGGGAGGAAAGCGCACAAAAAGCACTGGTGGATATCTGGCACAACGAGAGGAGAGACGTTTTGCGCGCCCACGAAGCCGTTGCTGACTTGATGACCCGGCTCGAGCAGCCTGAGCGGGCTTCACGAGATGCGGCAGAACTGGAGGCGATCAGCGCTGACCTTGAGATTCTCACACAACTCGGTTTTGACCTCGATAGGCCAGCGATTTGCGAAGCTCAGGAAGCCGTTGCTGACTTGATGACCCGGCTCGAGCAGCCTGAGCGGGCTTCACGAGATGCGGCAGAACTGGAGGCGATCAGCTCGGACCTAGCCGTTCTCACCGATTCGGTACGCGAGCTAGAGACGCTAGGCGAGACGCTCTCGGACATTGACCGATCGCTGAGTGCCGTCGACACGGTCTCCATTCAACAGATCGTCAAGAACGCGAGTGGAGATCTGAGGTCGGCGATAACCGACTTTCAAGCGTACTTCGGAGGGGCGCAGATGGAAACCGCATCTCGCGATCGTGCCCAATCCCCATTTGACCTAATGAGAAGTATTTTTAACGACACCGACCCGATCAAGCCCCTCACTATTTCGTACGGGGTCGACGAGACGCCTGAGGACCTGATCCACTGGGTAGACGAAAACCTCCCGCGTTCTTTGAAAGATGGGGCTCTCGCGCGCGCATTTCAGGTACTGCGTAGAGCTGATATATACCTCGGACGAACGCGAAAGAGACAGAATTACGGCCTATGGAGATACGCCGCCGAACTGATGACCTCGGGAGTGAACGTAGTGAGCCGCCAAAACCGTGGACAACGCCATGCCGCGGCCAAATATTCCCCACCGACGCACTGGATGCGCCTCGGGCAAACACGGTCTAAACGTGCTTTGAGGGACGCGGTGGCAACTAAAATCGGCACCGCAAACCACATATCAGTGACCAAAGCGCGGCAAGACATTATTCCACTCTACAAAGAGCTTACAGAGAGGGACCCGGCCGGCATAGCGGCAGCACTGCATCTCACCGCCGACGAGCTTGCGTTCTTACTGAGCGCCAAAAAGGATGCTCCGGCGGTAAAAACCGCATTACAAGTAGCACAACGATTAAGCAGTGGAGAGATGTCCGTACGTCAACCGATTTCAGAGCACAAGGTGCCGGTTAGTATAGACGCGCCTCACCCCCCATCTGAAAATCACGGTGATTCGCCTTCAGAATCGCACGTTAAGCGCGACGGTAAGCAACGTGCAGACAGTCACGACAACGCACGCAAAACGGACTCACATCGGGAGCAAAAATACCTCGACGAGTACTAAGCCCCGCGTTTTAACGCGTACCCGTCATTCGCTCGTTAAATCGCTTCAGAATTTGCATCATAACACCGTTATGCACAAGTGCTTCCTTTATGCGCTGTTGTGCACGCTTCTTCGCGTACGTATCCTCAACGAAGTCGATGCCGTCATATTCGACCCGCGTAAGTATGAGTCCGGAAGCGGGAGCTGACCGGATTCCTTCGACGTGGCTTCGCTCCAACATGCTCCTAAACCACGCAACGCTTCGCTGTCCGTTTCCCACAAGAGCCAGCCCGGTGACGAGTTTTCTCATCATGTTCCACACGAAACTATTGGCGGCGATCTCAACAACGATAAAGTTGCCTGACACGCGCACGCGCGAAGAAAAGACGTTCCGCACGGTCGGCCGCCGTTTCTCGAGGCTGAAATTGTGAAAATCGTGCACGCCGTGCAAAAGATCCGCCGCCTCACGCATAGCGTGAACATCAAACTGCCCATCGCACAAAATATATTGGTATTCGCGCATGAGAGCATCCCGTCGGGCATCGAACGTAAGTGGCACATCCGCGCGTGCCCACGTCCATATCTCTACCGGCAGATGAGTGTTGATGTGACGAGGGAGGGCCAACTCAAAAGCATCAGTTTCAAACGCTACCACCGCATCGAGCGCGTGAACTCCTTTGTCTGTTCTTCCAGAGGCCGTGAAATGAGCAGCACGAGGTTCGTCAAAGAGTCGCGCACGGCGCAAAGCTTCAACAACCGCCGCTTGTACGGTTGCGCGGCCTGGTTGTGCCTGAAAACCTGCGTACTCAGTTCCCACATACGCAAGCCGTAAGGCAACTCTTGATTTTTCCATAGGTAGCTTCAATTCTATAGCAATCGCAATTTAGAGCTTTCAGCCGCTTATAGGAGCTCTTCTCAATAATTGCTTCTCGCTTGCTGCTTTCGCCAGCCAATCTTGGTTAGTACGTTAAACAGCCGCCATATCGTCGTGCCTATATGCTGCACCGAACGCAACAACTTATTTACCAGATACTCGTGATTAGCATAAAAGATGCACGACCATCAATCTAGAACCCACGTCTTCCCGCAGAACGATCATGAAAGCGATTCTCGCGTTTGAAAATGGCGTCGCAGTAGTGGGAAAACGGTTTGGAGCGAAGCGCGCCACAGCGGGCGAGCTTGTTTTCGCCACCCCATACACGGGCTACGTGGAGGCACTGACCGATCCTTCGTACAACGGTCAAATCTTGCTGTTCACCTATCCATTAGTCGGAAATTACGGCGTAAACTATGATGACTGCCAGTCGGCAGGCATACAAGCCGAAGGATTTGTCATCAGAGAGCTGTGTGAACACCCCACTAACGGCCAGACACTCGATGCGTTCCTCAACGCTTACGAAATTCCCGGCATATGGGACATTGACACTCGGATGATCACCATCATGATCCGCGACGAAGGCGCAATGCGGGCAAGCCTCGTGCCAAGCGCTAAAGGATCGCGCGCCGACATTCGCAGGGCTATTGACCGTGCACGTCGCGCTCCAGACATCGCCACCCTTGACCTAGTATCAGAGGTTACCTGCGCAAATGCCTACCATATTCCCGGTAAGGGGAAGCGTTTCGTTCTCATGGACTTTGGCGTCAAGCAAAACACAATTCAGAATCTGCGACATCGCGACATCGACCTCATCGTCGTGCCTGCAGACACGCTAGGAAAAAGAATAGCAGACTACGAGCCTGACGCGATACTGCTTTCTAATGGCCCGGGAGATCCCGCGCAAGCCAAGAACGGGATTCATGTTGTCCGCGAGCTTGCAGGACAGCTGCCGATCTTCGGGATATGTCTCGGACATCAGCTGATCGCCCTCGCACTTGATGGAGAGACGTATAAACTCAAATTCGGACATCGAGGCGCGAACCAACCCGTTTTGGATCTTCGCACGCAGCGCGTTTACATCACGGCACAAAATCACGGTTACGCGGTTCGCTACGACCAACGGGACAAAATGACCGTAACACAGGTAAACGCCAATGATAACACCATCGAAGGCATTGCAAATGAATACCTGCATATAATGAGCGTGCAATATCACCCTGAAGCATCCCCCGGCCCGCACGACCTTGAGAAATCGTTTTTCGACCAGATTACCGATGTCGCGGGTCACAACATGTGACGGCATAATCCCCTTAGTGTTCGCCCAAGAAGTATGCCAAAAAGAGCAGACATAGAGAAGGTGCTACTCATCGGCTCCGGTCCAATTGTGATCGGGCAAGCAGCCGAGTTCGACTTCAGCGGCAGCCAAGCCTGCACCTCTTTGCGAGAAGAGGGGGTATCGGTCACCTTGGTGAACTCGAACCCCGCAACGATAATGACCGATCCGAACATGGCGGACGCGGTGTACATTGAACCACTGAAGCCCGACATTGTCGCTGCAATCGTGCGAAAGGAACAGCCTGACGGAATAATCGCGGGTCTTGGAGGCCAAACGGGCCTCAATATCACTGCCGAGCTGGCAGAGATGGGCGTCTTGGCAGACCACAACGTCAAACCCCTAGGCACACCACTCGAGACCATTTATATGGCCGAGGACAGGGAACGTTTCCGGAGGACGATGGAAGGCATCGGAGAGAGAGTCCCAAAAAGTCACGCCGTCTATGACTCGAATGACTACCAATGGCTAGCAGCGGAACTCGGCTTGCCTGCAATCGTCCGATCTGCATACACCCTCGGGGGAGGTGGCAGCGGCATAGCCAGAAATGAGGAGCAACTGAAGGCCATCATCGAGAACGGGATAAAAAAGTCGCGCATCGGCCAAGTCTTGGTAGAAGAAAGCGTTCTCGGATGGAAGGAATTCGAATACGAGGTGATGCGCGATTCCGGAGATACCTGCATCACCATCTGCAACATGGAAAACGTCGACCCTATGGGCGTGCACACAGGCGAATCGATCGTTGTGACGCCGTCGCAAACCCTTTCCGATGTTGAGCACCAGATGCTGCGAAGCGCTTCGATACGAATTATTCGTGCCCTGCGGATCGAGGGCGGGTGCAACATACAGTTTGCCCTGAAGAACGGGGAGTACCGCGTTATCGAAGTAAATCCGCGGGTGTCACGTTCATCGGCGCTTGCATCAAAAGCGACGGGGTACCCTATCGCGCGCGTCTCAGCAAAGATCGCAATAGGGATGCGACTACACGAAATCCCCAACCGAGTTACCAACGAAACGCCAGCCTCGTTTGAGCCGACCATCGATTATACGGTCGTCAAAATACCGCGATGGCCGTTTGACAAGTTCACGCGCGCAGATAATACCTTAGGAACGGCCATGAAAAGCACGGGCGAGGTCATGGCGATTGGTCGGACGCTCGAGGAGTCGCTCCAGAAAGCGATCCGATCGCTCGATTTAGATATCCCGGTTTCCATCGCCGAAGATCCCATTGATTTGCTGTCCACCCCCACTGACAAGCGACTGTTTCAGATCTACACCGCCCTTAAGAAGGGGCACGCTGTCGCGGAAATAGCGCAACGCACGGATATTGACCCATTTTTCATACAGAAAATCAAGAATATCGTTGATTTTGAGGCTCATCTCGAACGGAAGTACCTGAACCGGCACGCTAAGCAGATGAGCGCTGAAGATCTGCGACGAGCAAAGCGTCTAGGGTTCACCGACCAGCAGATTGCTGACCTGGCCGGTTTTGAACGAACGAAGGTCACAGACCTCAGACATCAAAAAACGTACGAGGTAACGGCGACGTACAAGATGGTCGATACGTGCGCGGCTGAGTTTCGAGCACAGACGCCATACTACTATTCCACTTACGAACAGCAGAACGAGGTCGTTCCTACAGATCGAACGAAAGTGCTCATCGTAGGGGCAGGCCCCATCAGAATAGGACAAGGAATCGAATTCGATTACTGTACGGTCCACGCGGTGCTCTCGCTACGAGAGGAACACATAGAAGCGCATATCATAAACAACAATCCCGAGACGGTTTCGACCGATTATGACACGTCAGACAAGCTCTTCTTTGAACCGCTAACGCTGGAAGACGTGATGAATATCATTGAAAAAGAAGAACCTTACGGCGTTCTCGTGCAATTCGGGGGCCAAACTTCCGTAAACCTCGCAATCCCTCTTGAGAGTGAGATCAAGCGAAGGGGGCTTTCAACGAAGATCCTCGGCACATCCCCCGATTCTATCGACATTGCAGAAGATCGAGATCGGTTTTCGAGACTGTTGGAACAGCTCGCCATTCCGCAACCGGAAAGCGGTTCCGCGACCTCGCGCGAGGGAGCGGCAAAAATCGCGCGCAAGATAGGTTATCCGCTCCTCGTACGACCTTCATACGTGCTCGGAGGCCGCGCCATGGAGATCGTCTACGACGAATCTGAGTTGAACCGATATATTGACGAAGCGGTGAAGGTATCCAGACAACACCCAGTGCTGATCGACAGGTTCTTGCAGCACGCAGTTGAGATCGACGTCGACGCGGTTAGTGACGGAGACGAAGTCCTGGTGCCCGCAATAATGGAACATATCGAAGAGGCAGGGATTCACTCCGGCGACTCGGCGGTCGTCATCCCAGCTCAATCAATTGACGCTGAGACGCAGGAAATCATCAAGAACTACGTGAGGAGGATTGCCCGTGCGCTTAACGTCGTTGGGCTCATCAACCTTCAAATGGCGATAAAAGACGGGACGGTTTACGTTCTAGAAGCAAATCCACGCTCAAGCAGAACGATTCCATATGTCTCTAAAGCCACAGGCTTGCCGTTGGCAAAGATCGCCGCCAAAGTGATTATGGGGCAGCGGTTGGGCGACCTTTATCCGACAGAGCCCACGATCGGGCACGTTGCGGTGAAAGAGGTGGTGCTGCCGTTTGACAAGCTCCCGGGAGTAGATCCGATATTAGGCCCCGAAATGAAAAGTACGGGAGAGGTCATGGGCATAGACTATGACTTCGGAAGGGCATTTTACAAGGCAGCCCTCGCAAGCGACAATGAACTACCACTTTCGGGGACGGTGTTCATCTCGGTAAGAGACGAGGACAAGCCTGAATTATGCGGCATCGCAAAATCACTACACAAAGCCGGATTCAACCTGCTAGCGACGGTCGGGACCGCAAACTACCTTGGAGAGCGCGACGTGCCAGTAACGAGGGTGCCCAAACTCACCGACAGCCCCGAACTGCTTGACATGATGCGCGGCGGCGGGATTCAACTAATAATCAACACCCCTACGTGGAAGCAGTCCCGGCTTGATGGAGAGGTGCTGCGGCGCGCAGCCGTAGATCACAATGTGCCGTACATAACAAGTGTCCAGGGAGCCCGAGCTTCAGCGGATGCCATCCACACGATGCTCGAGCATTATGATAAGCCACGAGCTCAGAACCTCACGATAAGGCCTTTGAATAGCTACATTAGCGATTTATGGCCGGAAAGCTAATTGCGTGCACGATCGTGCCACGTAAGTGGTTGACCCGCGTCGAGTGTGTTCAAAGCCGCCGTTCCTCTAGCAGCTTGCGTGCTGTTCTTTAACTAACCGTTACTGCGCGAGAGTGACAGCCACAAAAGTAGCGCTTTGCTCGAGCATTGCGCTCGCGTTTGGGGACCGCAATACGAAGCGTGGCGGAAACGAGACAGATCACAAGGTGCAGCGTCGACAAAAACGCTTTTAAGCTCGCGCGTGTAACTGTGGAGCGACACTATGCAGCGAAGGTTTGAAGTCGTACGAGCCAACAGTGCACTCCAAAATCTATGGACGCGACGCGCAATAGCGTTCGTCATCGACTCGTTAATTTTGCTCGTCGTGTTCGTGCTGTTAAACGCCGTGCTAGCAATCGTTTTGTTCTTGCCTTTATTGGTATTCAACGAAAACGCTTTTGGCGGATTATTTTCGGGATTTTCAGCCATATTTGGCCTCATCATCGTGTGGGGTTACTATGTCGCACTCGAAGGATCGACTGGTGCGACAATCGGCAAGCGTTTTATGGACGTAAAAGTGAGGTCGCTTGCGGGCAGCATGACCTATACAAAGGCTTTTGTGAGAAGTTTCACCAAAGCCTGGCTTCCGGCTTTCGCGCTCCTATTCGCACTCGATCTGATCGTTGGCTTCGCGACTCAAGGTGACCCGCGACAGCGGTTCTCAGATACGGTCGCCAAAACCGCCGTAATTCACGCGCGCGCGTGAGGTAGCTGAGAACAGACATGCGTGCCACAAACTGTGAAACCCTTGCCACTTTATCAAGGTGATTGTGATGAGCAAAGTCGTGCTTTCATATTCTGGAGGTCTGGACACTTCTGTCTGCATCCCGATCTTGAGAGAGCAGTACCAATATGATGAGATAGTGACCGTTACGGTTGACGTCGGCCAACCCGAGAGCGACCTGAGAAAAGCAGAAGCGCGGGCTGGCAAGCTGAGCGACAAGCACTACACCGTCGACGCGAAGAACGAGTTCGTAGAGAAGTACTTGTTTCCGCTGATCAAGGCAAACGGCAACTACGAAGGATATACCCTGGGACAAGCTATTGCCCGACCACTCATCGCAAAGAAAGTGCTCGAAATCGCTGAGAAGGAGCACGTCTCAGCGATCGCACACGGCTGCACCGGAAAAGGCAATGACCAGCTTCGATTCGAAGCGGTGTTCCGAGCAGCAGCATTTAAAATTCACGCGCCAATGCGTGAACTCAATCTCACGCGTTCTGAGGAGATCGAATATGCGCTCGAACACAATCTTGACGTCCAGATTACTTTTGAGAAGCCGTACAGCGTAGATGAAAACTTATGGTCGCGTTCCATCGAGGGGGGGCGTCTCGAAGATCCCTCCTGTATCCCGCCGGAGGACATCTATAAGTGGACAATGGCCCCGACGAAAACGCAAGGAAAGCTGCTGTTGAGCCTCGATTTCGCAAAAGGCATCCCAGTCGCATTAGATGGCGCACAAGTGAGCGGACTCCAACTCATCAGAAAGCTCAACGAGGTGGCGGGAAAATTCGGTGTCGGTCGAACCGACCTTATAGAGGACCGCGTTCTTGGCCTCAAAGCGCGGGAGATCTACGAACATCCAGCAGCGACAGTTATTTTGACGGCTCACGCAGAGTTGGAGGCACTTGTCCTGACTAGAGAGGAGCGCAAGTTCAAGGCGCAAGTTGAAGCGGCGTGGGCTGAGCTGATCTATCAAGGCTTGCTGGACGAACCGCTGACCGCTGCACTAGACGCGTTCATCAACAAAACGCAAGAACGGGTGACCGGGTCGGCCACGCTGTTACTGCATAATGGGACGGCGACCGCCGTCGCTCGAAGTTCGCCCAAGGCGTTATATTCGGAGGCACTCGTTTCATTTAATGATAAGTCGCTAGATCAGCGCGACGCTGAGGGATTCTCTAAATACCACGGTTTTCAAAGCCGCGCATACAACAAGTTTGTCAAAGATTAAAAGAGGGGCAGACACAGGCGAGTCAGGCACTACCCACGAAACTTTTCAGCAAGAAGAGGGCTTTGAGCGGTTGCTTTGTGACGCTATAGAGCGTTACCGGAGCGTGCTAGAAGAGCTTGCGGAGTTTTAGCGATGGTCGTGTACTTGACAGTGCAGCAGATTCGAAGCATACACCACAAGATGATTGAGACGATCGAAGGCGAGCGCGACACGTGTCTTCACCCCGGCATTCACGAAAATCTACTTTCAAGCTGCCTTGATCGCCCTCGAACGCAAATTCACGGCTACAGGCCTTACCCCAATATATTCTTAAAAGCTGCTGCACTGATCGAATGTATCATCAGTACGAATGCATTGATCAAAGGCACGAAAAGAACCGGTTTCCTAGCGTGCGATATATTCTTAGAACAAAATGGTTACTATGTAGATCCCAAAGCACCGATAAAGAGTTTCGTGTTAGCTATTGCGCGAAACGAACTTGAGCTACCGACGATTGCTGATTGGCTCAAATCGCACGTCCTGCAGAAGTGATGAGATCACCGCCACGCTTCACGTGCGGCACGGTAATCAGGCTCTATCGTAAGACGTCTGCGCGTGAGTCTCGCGTGGATCGCCTCGTGCCTACCTGAGAAAGGTGAGAGGTCACAGCGGCATCGTCCGCCGATCGCGTCGCTACGACACAAGCCCACATCTTAGGCAATCGTTCGCGTTCGACTCGACGGGCTTGTCGACGAAGGACTTGCTGTGGGTGTTGGTGACGGACTTGGTGTAGGCCCGGGCGTCGGGGAAGGCGATGGTTGTACGATTGGTGTTGCGGTTGGTCTTGGCGTTGCGGTTGGTCTTGGCGTTGCGGTTGGTGTTGCGGTTGGTCTTGGCGTTGCGGTTGGTGTTGCTGCCGCGATAACGAGCAGCACGCCTTCTGCTTGTGAGCCCGCATAATCGGCGTTGCCTTTGTATTCTGCGAGAATTTGGTGTTCTCCCGCCGCGAGTCCCGAGACGTCGCTGACAGACAGGTTGTACGTTGCAAAGCCAAAGTAAGTGGAGCTTTGCCCAAGAGGCGTGCCGTCGAGATACCAGTAAACGAGCTGATTGTCAAGGCCCTGCCCGTTCGTTGTGTTCAAAACGCAGGAAAGCGAAGTGTTGTAGCCCACCGTTACTTCGACCGATCTAACGACTAGTAAGGAGTTGGCGAGAGGTGCCGTGTTAGTATCATTGCTCTGCCCGCCCCCCAAACAACCACACGAAAACAGCATTATCGTAACAATTAAAACCGCAAGAATCCCTTGTTGCCGCATAAGCTCACGACTCACTGTGTCGTGGTGCAAACTTCCGCCTGCTGATCTTCGCCTGAAAACCACTCAAATGAGCAATTGTTGACTATTTATAAGTTATGCTGGCCGAGCAGCCTTTGCGTCGTAGATCGGAGGCCGGATCCGCATTCGCGATTTGTGGCCTTAAAAAAAGAGAGAGCGATGACTGCCAATCACAGTCATCAGTCAATCACAGTTCGCTTCTCAGTACATCTCTGGACTTTCGCCACCAAATTCGGGCTTTTCTGTGCTCGCAGCGATGACATCGTCAATCCTCAAAATCATGTTGGCAGTCTCCATCGCAGATTCGACCGCGTTTAGTTTTACGCGGAGGGGATCAACAACATTGAGCGCTAGCATGTCCCTCACCTCACCGTCCACTGATATACCGGCATTTCGATCGCCCGATTCGTGGGCACTGCGAAGCTCCACAAGCTTGTCGAGTGGATCTCCACCGGCATTTTCAATGAGCGTTTTTGGAATGATCTCCATCGCATTCGCAAAAGCGCGCACGGAGAGTTGTTCACGCCCGCCAAAAGTCGTCGCATAGTCGCGCAGAGTCATTGCAAGTTCAATCTCCGGAGCGCCACCGCCTGCCAGTACTTGGTTCTTCTCAAGGGTCAGTGAGACGACTTTCAGGGCGTCGTTTACCGCCCGATCCATCTCATCGACAACGTGTTCGATGCTGCCGCGGAGCAAAATAGATACCGCTTTGGGGTTTTGGGTTTTTTCGACAAAAATCATCTCATTGTCGCCGACTTTTCGTTCTTGCACCAAACCGGCGTAGCCGAGTTGGGCAATATCCTCCAGCGTGTCGGTGATCTTGCCCCCAGTCGCCTTTTCGAGGCGTTTCATATCGCTTTTCTTGACCCGCCGTCCCGCCAAGATGCCCGCTTTCGCAAGATAATGCTGGACGAGATCGTCGATCCCTTTCTGGCAAAAAACGACGTTTGCGCCGCTTGCAATAACTTTGTCGGCGATCGATTCAAGCCTCCGCTCTTCCTCATCCCAGAACGACTGCATCTGTCCTGGATCATTTATCTCAATTTTGGCGTCGATCTCCGTCTTTTCGATCTCCAAGCCAACGTTAAGAAGGGCTATCTTGGCATCTTTCACCGTCGTGGGCATAAGCGGGTGCACTTTTTCTTTGTCGATTATGAGGCCGTGCACGAGTTTTGAATCATCGACCGATGCTCCGTAGCGGCGCACCACACTGATGTCGTCGGGGTCGACGGTTTTCTTTCCATCGACGTCCTCAGCGACGAGCTCCACCGCTTCGACAACGATATCGGCTATCTCGCTGAGCATCATCTCAGCGCCCTTTCCCGTTATGGCCGTCATCGCAACGTTTTTAAGCGTCGCATCATCGCCTTCAAAAGCCATTTCAGTAAGGACGTCTGTCGCCTTGCGCGCGGCCAAGTTGAATCCCGCAGCGATTATCGTAGGGTGGACATCTTCACTCAAAAGCTCCTCTGCTTCTCGCAAAAGTTCACCAACGAGCACAACGGCGGTTGTGGTCCCGTCGCCGACTTCGTCGTCCTGGGCCTTGGCGACCTCAACTACCATCTTTGCAGCGGGATGTTCAATATCCATCTCTTTTAGGATAGTTGCTCCGTCATTGGTGATGACGACATCGCCGATACTATCGACGAGCATTTTGTCCATCCCCTTAGGGCCAAGAGTCGTTCGTACTGCATTTGCTACGGCGCGCGCAGCTTCGATATTCATGCTTTGGGCTTCCTCGCCTCGCGTCCGAGTGGCGCCCTCTTTGAGAATCAAAATCGGCTGTCCGCCGGCATTAACAAGTTGTCCTGTGGGTCGTCCTGCCATACTCTTCCTCCTGTAAACGTGAAATGACGTGATTACATTGCGTACAGTTCTATATAAAATTGATGGCAAGCTGCACGTCCACCGGGATATTACGAATGCTGAGCTGCCTAACTGCGTAAAAAGGGATTCTGCGAGACTTTAGTGACGTACACACGACTACTCGGCGTCAATGCGCTTCAATTGGTCGATAGTTGCCTCAGGATAGTCGCGCAGATATTCCGCTATTCTGTTCTTGTGGATTAGTCTGCAGTCGATACACGTCCAGACAACGTCGCCTCGAGAGCTTACTATCCACTTACCGAGCTGAGAGTCCTCACACGGGTACTTCGGACAATAACAAAATACGCACACTTGTCCTTTGAAATGACAGGGATAATGGGGGCACTCTTCGCCTTTCGGCAAGCCCTCAGGCTCCTTTAAACGCTCGCGTTTCTTACGGTCCTCAGGAAACTCTTCTTCCTCAGCGTTTTTCATTTTTCGTGTACTAATGGCCGTCGTTACGCCACACGGCCCACCTTAGTCGGCACGCCGTGCAGTGCGGCTCTTGACTTAGGCGCCAGCTTCGTTTCTGGAGCTGTCACAACCCGGTGAATTCGCTGTCACCGATTCACCTATTGATTTATATTATAACATTTATCAGTATTTAGAGGTTTGAAACATGCCTATTGGAGATGTAGAACTTAAAGAACTTAGGAAAGACATGGGATTCTCCCCAGCGCTTCTGAAGCTTATTTACGAGTCGCATCCGAAGATGTTTGACGTCATCTATAACATGGATAAAGCGCTTTTGAGCGACGGAGCGATTTCAGCCAAAACAAAGAGACTAATCGCCCTTGCAGTCGTTTCTGCAATGGGCTGCGAAGCGTGCGCAACCGCACAGATGCGAGCTGCAATGAACATGGGCGCTTCGCGTGAGGAGGTCCTCGACACGCTGGGGGTCCTCGCGGTGACGGCAGGCATACCAGCTGTCGCGACAGCTCGTGACGCTCTCAGGAAGTGCTGCGAACTCCCCGAAGAAGACTGGGGCGGCGAATAAGATCAGGTAATGCTGCGATCTTCCAGGTAAGTACCTTGATGCTTGATGTGCGCGTTCGATGGGGACACATCAAGCAAACATTTTAATATTAATGTTTCCATAATAATATACGCAAGTCTTTTTGGGATGCTTTGCGAAGCGCCCAGCCGCTTTTTTTTGGGGTTTCTGAACAAACGAGCGGAACCACGCGGACCACATCACAAGGCAGCGCAGAGCGCTTGCTGCAATTTAGCAGGTCGATAAGATGACTGAAGAGAGTAACAAAAGCATGACTCATGAAAAACCCTTTTGGAGCTGTAAAGGTGTTCTGAGCTCATCCACCGTCGACTCTATGGGGAGAGAATTGCCTGAGAGATACGGATAATCCCTTTTATCAATAATGAAACCGACAACCTTTAACAAATGGGAAAACAAAGTGGTTAAGGGTAAAGTGGATCACTCTACCACAATTGAACTTTATTTAAACATTCACAACGCACGTAGTGGTGTTGACTATGTCCGATGAAATGAGAATTGCAGATGTCGCAGGTAGTAAAGTCCTGTGGGACCCGTCACAGATGCGCAAGATCCAGGAACACCCATGCTTTTCCGAAAAAGCGTGCCACACATTCGGGCGGTGTCATGTTCCGGTAGCACCCAGATGCAATATCCAGTGCAACTACTGTATTCGTGACTTTGACTGTGTGAACGAGAGCCGCCCCGGTGTCACAACAAAAGTACTCAACCCTGATGAAGCTATGGAACTGGTTAAAGAAGTAATTGACAAATATGATTATATTAAGGTCATAGGGATCGCCGGGCCGGGTGAGCCACTCGCAAATGAAGAGACCTTTGAAACGCTTCGCCGCCTTCACGAGCAGTACCCCAATGTTATCAAGTGCCTTAGTACAAACGGACTATTGCTCCCCGATAAGATCGACCTGCTCCAGAAATATGATGTGGGTAATGTCACCGTCACCCTTAACGCCATTGACCCGGAGATCGGCGCAAAGATCTACCAGTTTGTTAATTACAAGGGCAAACGCTACACGGGGATCGAAGGTGCAAAAATTCTCCTCTCCCAACAGTTAAAAGGCATTGAAGAGGCGGTAAAGCTGCATATGATCGTGAAAATCAATACAGTCTACATTCCGGGCATCAACGACAAACATATTCCGGAGATTGCGAAAAAGGTAGGCGAAATGGGGGTGTATACATTCAACGTTATCCCCCTTATTGCACAATACAAGTTTGCCGATATTGCGCCGCCAACGATGGAGATGAAGCGTACAATGCAGGACGAGTGTGCAAAATACTTGAAACAGATGCGCCATTGCCAGCGGTGCCGGGCAGATGCAATCGGAAAACTTGGAGAGGATATTCAGTCCTGCCTATACGTTAGCCCGACTTAGGGTGTGCAAGCAATGCACCGCTGCCGCCAGAGGGATTCCAGAACGTGAGCGAGGATATCAAGACCTTCTTCGATGCTCCGGTAGCGGCTGGTAACGAAATATGGATCCGTACCAGTATTTTTTTTGAAGTGGCCGAGCGGAGCTTTTTTGCTGGAAAAGTTGATCACCCCGCGCGCCATTTGAGTAAGCGGTGTCATCCATGTTTGGTCAAATAGATTTTAGTCCCATCGTTGACGTCGCGATTTTTATCGTCGTGGTCATCGCTATTTATCTCTTCACTGGCCTTCGCGTGATCTACCAATACGAACGAGGGGTAAAATTCACCTTCGGAGCGTTCAGAGCCGTCTACGCCCCAGGATTGCGCTACGTGTTCCCAGCGTTTCAATCGCTCAAGAAAGTAGACTTACGCGTGAATACCCTAGACATTCCGCGGCAGGAGGTCATTACGAAAGACAATGTCTCGTGCCAGATCAACGCGGTGATCTTCTACAAAGTCGTCGAGGCAGAAAAGGCGGTCATCGAGATAAGCAACTACGGGTACGCGATAAACCAACTCGCACAGTCGAGTCTGCGGAACGTCGTAGGAACCGCTGAGCTTGACACGGTCCTCGCTCGACGTGACGAGCTCGGCGAAAGCATCCGCAAGTTTGTCGACGAGTTTACCATGCCGTGGGGCATTCACGTGTTATCGGTCGAGCTGAAGGACGTGGAGCTCGCTGAGGATATGAAGCGATCGATGGCCGCCCAAGCTGAAGCAGAACGCGACAGGCGCGCGCGCATCACGCTCGCAGAAGGTGAAGCGATGGCAGCGGATCGGCTATTGGAAGCTGCTCAGACGATCGAAAAGTCACCTGCCGCCTTGCAGCTTCGGCTCTACCAGGCCATGGTCAGAATCGGTGAGGAGAACAACTCCGTCGTCGTGCTTCCCGTCCCCATAGAGCTCTTCAGCATCTTTGGAAAGCAAGCGAAAGACTAACGATTTCAGTCAGTCTAACGCCATAGGATACGCTTTGTAGCACGTTTCCTCGACCAGCACTGGAAAGCAGTAATGCCGCTTATTCCCCATTTAAGCGCTTTCAAGCTGAAAAAATGCTAAAAGAAGCCCCATGAAACCTCTTTTTAAAAAAGAAGAGCCGGGCAGCTTTGCTTTTTGCGAATAGAAAACTATTAATTGTGGAATCTGCGCTTATTTACTTTATGAGATCAAGAGTCACCATCCTCATTGCTGCAGCGATAATCGCAAGTGTCCTAGCCGCCGGCTGCACGTCAAGCACGCAAAATCAAAGTACCTCGCAATCTGCTAGCAGCACGACCCACGATCCAGTGCTCCAAGCCGTCATTAACGATGATCTGCAAGCGTATAACAACGCCAGCTGGGTTCGCACGTTAAACCAATCAATCCAATGGATCAATGCCACAAGCGCTATGGTGACCTACAGAGTAACCAATCCGAATGCCAAGCCCACGTTAAGCCTAACGTATACGGCGCAGTACACGAAGTTTGCCTCTGTGTTTGATGCAAGCAATTATGTCACCTCCATCGATCAAGGATATAACGCTACAACAGCGGCCGAGCTTGTTAATTTCCCAGCTCTGACAACTGCAAGCTCCACTAATACACATCAGAGCTACCTAAGTGTTACAAAGAGCCTGCCCAGCACGGTCTCGTATATAAAAATGCAGGGCGACCAGCCGACGTCCCCTGCAAGTTACATAATCCAAGTTAGCAACGTCGTGATAACGTTTAATGCAACATTAAACGAAGGCAGCTGAACGCTGAAAAATGCTTCTCTCACGACGCAGCAGCTCAACGCTCAAGTTAAACGTGGTACTTCAGCGCAATGTGTCCACACCTGTAACGAGAGTCATTTCAACGCATCGTTCGACGGGGGCGTAACGACTCGCACTAGGCCGTCGAGCAACATTAACACGACGTTGGTTATTGCCTCATCAGGATAACGCAGATCCAAGCGAGGATCGCGCCGGACAAGTTGTTTTATCTCCTGGAAGAGAAACCTGTGCGCTTTGCTTAATTCCTCTTGGGACACATCTTCGAGGCTCGAACGGGTATATATGTTTGCGTACTGGTCCGCAAATCGCTCAGCAAGCTGCATCGCCGCATCTGCTGACAGGAAGTCCAGATGCTGCTCAAATATGTCGGTGATCGCCGTATCCATTTTTCACACCTCAGAGCAGACCCACGAATAAGGTTGATCAGCACCTCGTGGTGGCAAACGGTTTAGCAACAATAGGTAATAAGAGCGACGCCCTGGGCGCTTCAAGATTGACGCACAGGCCCCGATCTACGTCGTTTCACTGTTCATCGTTCTGTCTGGCGTTATATTCTAGCTCTTTTTTAAGCGAAACTATTGAAGTACTAGCGAGGTCTTGTACTTAGGCGTTCCTTCTTTGCCACGCGGCGGCGAGGGCAACGCTATTGATGAGCACCTGGCACGATGATCAAGAAGGAGTGATGAAATGGGAAACCGCGACACGAAGAGAAAAGAGCACTTCATCTCAGACTCGTACGAGCCCTTCAACATAGTGGCGGTGAGTCAAGGCGATGAGCGCGTCGTACTTTCTGCTCAGGATTTTGAAAAGCTGCTCGCTTGCAGGGATATCGTATTGTTTGCCTTGCATAGCAAGCAGGACATCCCTTACAGTCTTGTGAAGAACGTCACGTCAAGCTTCGGCTGACTCGGTTTGCCTCAACCGCAAATACGTTTCTATGAACACGCACGTTACTGCCTAAACGCGGGCACAAATCGGTATCTTTAAATCGTGTGTGTAAGCCAACACCTGTAATAACACTCAGAATAAGCCGGCCTTTGCTTTATTCCTTGAGCCGATTTACTTATACGAGCGCGTTATGGATAATGAAAAGTTCTGCAAGAACTGTGGCGCGACGAATCAACCGTACGCTGCATTTTGCGCAGATTGCGGCGAGTCGTTCATGCCCCCTGCAACGTCACCGCCCGAGCCGTCCCCCCCACCTCAGCCGGAAGAGCCTTCAGGCGATGAGGAGCGGGGCAAGTACGAGGGATTGAAGAGTACACCCCCCGCACCTCCATCGGAAGAGCCTTTGGGCGGTGAGCCATCGCACCCCTCTCCGCCCGAGGAGCCATCTCGGCGGTTCAAGAAGCGGTACATCCTTTACGGCGTGCTAGTCCTTTTGTTGTTATCTCTCGTAGCGGGCGCGATATCTGCGTCTCAACAAACGGCGAACCGATCGGTAGCTTCCCCCACCACTCAAGCGTCGGTCGCCGCGACCACACCGACCCTGCAAGCGTCAGCTTCCGTGGCAGCGCCGGTGGCGCCAAGTGCATCACCCACGTCGCAGCCAGCGTCGTCAAGCCTGCCCGATTACGCGAGCAGATTGAATACCGTTGGTCTGGGTGCAGGACTTATCACGGTTTCGCCATTTGAGCGCGTCACGACAAATGGTAGGCAAGCCTATGTGGGTACGCTTATGAAGAACGGAACGACGTATAACGCGCAAGTTTACCCAATGAACTCTTATTCAGAGGCGCTTGCCTTCAAGGATCAACTGATAAGTGCTTACAAATCGCAAGGCTACACCGCGTACACCCCCGGGACCGCGGGAGATACTAGTCTGAATTTGTGGTACGGTCTTTCAGGACAAACGCTTGTCGGCGTTTCAGCACTGCCAACCTCGCAAATTGACACACCGATAACCTTGGTGATGACTGCAGTTTAGCAATAAGTCGTTTGCCACCGTGTCGAAGAACAGCGACATCAAATAGTTGAGAATGTCCGCACTGAAATTCTAAGCGTCGTTTCCCACAGCTTCTCTCCGTGGCAAACGCCGCAGGCTTGGACTTTGACGCGTACTTCATTCTCCTTGGCTCGGGGATTTCCTTTTGCACCAATTCGAACTCAGCACCTGGCTTGCTAATTTGAACGGCCCTCATTGATGACATAAACAATCACGTCCTTTTCACGCTATTATTCTGTCATGATACTTCGCCTTTAGCAGCCACGGGTATTGCGACCGTGAAATGCGCTGAAGAAGCGGAATACTATTAAACGGGAACAAAATGAAAGCCAGAGCAGCAAGTCGCACCATTTTGTAGATAATGCATGTTCGCAAAGGAGGTCGAGGAAATGGCGCACGTAGTAAACGGTATCAACGTTGACCAGATGACGGACACGATCCGCTCAATCAGGCGCGATCCGGCTAAAGCTAAAGAAACGTGGAAGGCGACCACGACGCGGAAAGAGGGCAACTACGTGCAGACACGGATTCGGGAGTTCATTATGGAGGGAGACGAGCCGGATAAGCTTCTGGGGATGGGCCGCGCACCGAACGCCGTCGAAGCGGTCCTGCACGCTCTCGGCACGTGCCTTGCGACCAGCGTTGTTCATCACGCTGCTGCCAGAGGGATCACTATAGACTCGTTGGTTCTTGACGTGACGGGGGAGCTCGACATGCGCGGCTACCTCGGGTTGTCGGTCGACGTACGCCCGGGTTACCAGAAAGTTACCGTTTGCTGTCGCATTTCTGCTGACGCGCCGCCTGATGCCCTGAAAGGGCTATGGGAACACGCCCAGCGCATATCACCCGTTCTCGACACGATTCGCAATCCTGTCGCCGTTTCGCTCGTGCTTGACGGAAATGGACGAGCGGGGCAGTAAGTCTCAAACGCGGTCTTTTATTTTACCGCAAAAAATAGCCTGCGGGAGCTTTAATCAGAGATAACGCACTCGAATCGACTATTCTTTTTGAATGAAAGCGAAAGTTTTCATAAAAACGAAAATCAGTGGGCTCGGCCTGATTCGAACCGGCGACCTCCGCCATTTCAAGACGGGTACCTTGGCGCTTATTTTGGCGTTTTCCGCTTTCTTTGCACTTTTTTCTGCAGCTTTGCCGGCAGACAAGACGACGACAAAGAAAGCAAGCGCCCCTTCGTACACAGTTTGACATATACAGGTTGGCAGTCCTGCAAGCGTTGAGAACGTGTGAGGCAACTCAATCTTCGGGTAGCTGCAACCAGCTTTTGCGCGGCAGAGCGAGATTTTGCTGCGATGAACTTCGAGCAGCTCGTGGCTATTATGAGAACTCACAGAGTTGGTAGAGTTCAGTCAGCGTGTCCTTTGCCACCTCCGTTGAGACGTCTAAAGCTGCGTGCACTTCCCTCCTGTTTGTTTTTTACTCCGTATTTGTTTGTCTGTTGGGCTGAACACAATCAGCTTACGTTCCGAATAGCGACACGCAGTGAATGGCAAAAAAGCCCGAACAAAAAATAGGACTCTACGCGCACCTTTTACGAGCTGGGAGGTGATGTGAGGTGAATGGTCACGTGTATGTGGGGGCTGGTCGCCGGCTTATAGAGCTCATTGCCTCCATATATCGCCCATATTTCGACGTCGACATCTGTGATAAAGGACGGGGCCCCGTGCCGCGTCACTGGCTCGGACTGTGTATACGCGCCATTGCTACCGGTCTTCGTGTCACTCAAGGGATAATCAGTCGTGAAACCCAGCACCCGAGCCACAGTTTTGAAGCTAATGGTCTGATTAGGAATGCCGATTCCGTCGGCATCAACTAGCTTTCCGCTGATGAAAGCGTGGTCCCCTAAGTAAATATCTGTCTTGGACGCTTGAACAGTAAGCGTCGTATTGTATGGTTCTAATGGTATTACTGTGACGTTGGTAGAATCAGGCGTACTTGCCGCCCCTGCACTATCCCTAACAACAAGGCTTGCGACATACGCGCCCACCTTATCAGGCGTAAAGGTCGGACGATCCGACGTTTGATTGGCAAGGTGCGCGGCGCTGTCCTTGGGAATGGAGCTCAAGGACCAGTTATACGAAAGCGTACTGCCGTTGGGACTCGTGCTTCTGCTCCCGTCAAGAGTGACGGTCGTGCCAACCTTAACCGTTTCACCAGGGCCCGCATTAGCCGTGGGCAACTGGCCACCCGCTCCAGCTGTTTGTGTGGAATTTGAGGAGGGGGTAGTCATGCACCCAGCTGTGAGAACGCTTGCGACCACGATGACGGCTATCGCTCCAACTGCACATAACTTTTTTATTGCGAGCATCTCAAACGCAGTTTATGCGAGATCACCCTTACCTCTCGATTTAAACTATAACGGATATTTATACAGTTATATAATAAGCTCTACCCAGCAGGTTATGCTGTCTTAGTTGCCCATGACAATGTGCTGTACGTCATGTTGACGCGCGGTAAGCTGCACGTCCTAGGCACCGCTTCTCTGAGACACACATCCAGTAAGCGTGAGAATGCGCGGGCACTATACTCGCTGTGTATGTTACTTTTTTCGGCACTCGAAGCACGTGATGTGGTCTCTTGTGGCAAGATGCGTGCCCCTCCGTGGAAGGATAGTTGCTGAGAGACGCAGATATTGTCGCCAGAAGTTCACACACGCGGGGACATTTGCGTTAGCTTTTGGATCACTGTTCCGGTCCTCTTTACGTTTACAAGCCCAGAAAACGTGGCTGGACTGTAAACTAACGTCACACCGGGGTATACGTTTTTAAACTAGCATAACTCCTTAACTGTCTAGGGTGGTATGGCATGGGTTCTAATGAGTATTACGTAGATGGCAAAATAGGTAAGAGTCGCAAACGATCTCGTATCAAGAGGTTACAATGCGGGAATATGCCTGAATCGGCTTCCAACCGGCTATGTTCCGCGATACCAGAACAATGTGCTTACGTAACCGGAGCAGCATGGATGTTCAGTTTGCGTGGCAGGTAGAAATGGAACCGCAGACAGAAGTCGAAGATAGGGTCAAACTGCTCAACCAGCGCATGGCCCGATACATTCCCCCACGAGAGACGTGGACTCCTGCCGACGAGGCTCTTTTCAAGCCAACCGACCTCTTCAGTGTTCCCGTAGACGAAGCGCAGGTGATGCAGCTCAAGGCGATCAAGTACGCCTTCACGCGCCAGTACACATTAAGTGACTTTTACCGTAAGTACTGCGACAAAAGGGGCGTGACGCCCGACGACATCAAGTCCTATGATGACCTGGAGAAGGTCCCACTCATCCCTGACCTAACCTTCAAACAGCACCCTTCAGGAGAGGATTTTGCACACTGGATCGCGAACGTCTACACCGGGGATCTGCCGACTGTAGTCATCGACACCCTTACTGACCCAACATTCGATGACATCGTCAACGCATTCAACGAGGCCGGATTAGCGGTAACATTAAGCAGCGGCACGAGTGGGCGACATACGGTAATGCCGAGGGATATGCGGACGTACTTGACCGGTCAGTATGCCAGCGGCAAATTTGTGGTTTGTATGCACGATATCCTGCTCGTCGATCACTCTCTCGTTTTAACCCCCAACCCTGCAGAATCCAACTTGTGGGTTGCTAAAGCACTTGCCTTTCTGCCGGATTTTTGGAACGATGTGATCCAGGGTCTGGACTTTCGAATAAGCGCCGATTTAGCCAGTGAGGTGATGACGAACGAGGCCAAGCAAAGAAGCGCGTCATTGTCTAGCGAACTGAGGGGACGAATAACTGTGGAGAATGCCATCAAGTGGCTAGAACGTTACGATAAGGCAACCGATACGATCAGCCTCTTCAGTTTTCCTTTCCTCATACTCGGTATAATGGACGCCTTGGAGCGGGAGGGAAAACGTTTTGATTTTGGTGAGAGGGGGACGATCGTGACGGGCGGCGGCTGGAAAATAAGCGAAGATAAACGCATCTCTACTGCAGACTTCAGGAAGCGGGTAGAGGAGATGCTGGGTATCCCAGAAACGCACTGTCTCGATGTCTATGCGATGGTTGAGATGAACGGGGGTTGTTATGCGTGTCCCGAAGGACACTACTTACATCTTCCCTACCCGTGGTTTAAGCCCCTCGTGCTTGATCGCAACCTTATGCCAGCAGGCTACGGCGAATGGGGCCGCTTCGCCTTCCTAGACCCGCTTGCAGGAAGCTACCCCGGCTTTATTATGAGCGGCGATGAAGTACGTATGCTCGAACACTGTCCGATCTGTGATCGGCTCGGGCCAGTCCTTGAGCCGAGCGTTCAGCGAGCCCCGTCCGAAGAGATGCGCGGATGTGCCGAGGAGGTGCGCAGAGTCTTTGAGCAGGACTTCAAAGGGGGTAATAGATGACACAGGTAAGTGAAATTGCACAAAAAGAAGTCATGCCGGCTCTAAATCAAGAGAATATGAGCATTTTGCTCCCGAAGATGCTCTTAAAGAACCCCTTCATGCTCAAAAGAATGAGGAGGATGGATCCTGATGAGGAGCGATACGTGGCTCCACCGCGGTCGTACGAGCTCCCCGAGTACCGCAAAGGCATGAAGTACTCGACTGCAAACGAGCCCTACCTCAGGCAGACGCGGTGGTGTAATCATCGTGAGCCTGAAGTTGTCGCGCTCGCGCACGAGCTGGGCGCGTATGAGCTTTCTGACAGGGAGTACGCGGAGGCCGCGTATTGGTGGATGAAGACCAATATGTGGTACGAAATGTCGGGTTTCGACGGTCCTGGGGGAACCCTAAGGAGGGGATCAGGCGCGTGTTTGCATTTCAATAACACGTACATTGCCCTGTGCAGGTGTGCCGGAATAAAAGCCCGGTTCAAAGGGTATACGATGCGTTTCCGCCCGATAGAGCGAGAGGTCTTTGCTGATGTCGATGCCGAAATGGCGAGCGTGTGGGACGCCGCAGGAGGCGAGATTCCGGAAGCAGAGACCGAAGTATGCATCGATGGCACGTGGGTGACTGCATACTTACCGCAGACTGCTTTGTTGACGGCAGCGACCGGGTGGCCCATAGCTGAGTTCGGCGAATCCTCCCTCGGGATGTACTTCGAAGCGCTTCCCGGGTCGATAGAGCGCTACGAGTCTATCTCCTTCGGCAGCGGAATGGCGATGAAGCTTCTGAGCAAGATCGCACCTGCTACGCTGGAGCGTCTGAACGTGAGGATGAGCAGGATCCAGAAGGTGGGGCGGCAGGAGCTCGATGACGCTGGAGGCATACAGGAATATAACAGGATCGCAAAGCGGAAACAAGAGCTCCTGTCTCCAGACGAAATCCTCGATCAGGCAACGCTTAAACACTACGATAAGATAATTATAAAAAAGTCGCAGTAACCCTCGATGTTACTACTGGCTATCTAGATCATATGACCCGCCGTACAGGTTACAGATTTACATATGGTAGTTAAACGCAGGCCGTGGGACGCATTTTTTTATAACACGGCCGGAATTATTGTGTCGGCGACCGGCTCTTCGTCGCAAGAGGTGTGACTCGTGCATCGTTCCGCTAGAAAAGCGCGACTTGCGTGCACGGTGTTCGTGTTCGTGTTGATCGTTACTGCTGGCGTTGCACTCGCACGCAACCACCAGCTTTACGGCGGCGTTTTGCCCGTTGCAGGCCAAGCGTCGGCGGCGCCCGCTAATCAGACGGTGGCGAACAACATAACCATCAGCTCAGAAGTCATCTCGCTCGGCAGTACCCTGCAAGCGAACGGGCAGGTGAGCACCGCGAGCGGCCCGCTGGCGAACGCGTCGGTCGCGCTCCACATAGGAGACCTAACGGTAGCGCACGCCCAAACCGACCAAAAAGGGGAGTATGCCTTTGCCGTTCCCGTCGGGGCGTACTACTTTCCAGCGGCGTTTTCGAACGGGGCGGTAATTTATACGGTCGTTGAGCCGCGCGATTCTTCGTTCATCAGCACGCCGAGTGCGGCGACAAACCTCCCCGTCGATTTGCTTCCGCTGATCATCATCGTCGTTCTCGTTATCGGAGCGATCGGGCTCGGCCTCTATTGGTACACACGGCGATTAAAGGCAACTTCAGCGGCACGTGCTGGAAAGCCATTGAAGCGATCCGAGGAGTCCGTCGTAGCTTTATATGCGCGCCGATTAAAAGCAAAAGCGTCTACGTGGTCAGAGCGGCCCATGGTGGCCGAGGAAAAAAGCGCAGAAAAAACATTGAGGGTTACCTCACCTCAGCAAGCGTACGAATCCATCGGCCCGCCTCTGACAACGCCGCCACTCGCAGCTGAGCTAACCGAAGAAGCTTCACCCCTCGAGTCAGAACCTGTACCCGTGAAGCTGTCCGATGGTGCAGTCGTGGCCGAGGAAAAAAGCGCAGAAAAAACATTGAGGGTTACCTCACCTCAGCAAGCGTACGAATCCATCGGCCCGCCTCTGACAACGCCGCCACTCGCAGCTGAGCTAACCGAAGAAGCTTCACCCCTCGAGTCAGAACCCGAACGCGAGACGCCGCAAAGATCGGTCAAAGGGGTAGCTGTGGGACAGAGCGCGATGAAGGCGGAACACCTGACGAAGAAATTTGGGGACCTCACGATCGTAGACGACCTTAATTTAGAGATCAAACACGGAGAGGTCTTCGGCTTCCTTGGGCCCAACGGCGCGGGAAAGACCACGTCCATTAAGATGATGACGGGCCTCCTCCAACCGACGAGCGGGCGAGTGCTCTTTAACGGAGCAGAGCTGGTATCGATGCAAAAGAGAAAGATCGGTATCTGCCCGCAAGAGCTCGTGCTCTGGGAAGCGTTAACGTGCCGGGAAAACCTCACGTTTATGGGGAAAATGTATGGGGTTGAGAAGCGCGTACTCGAAAACCGTGTGGACGAGTTACTCGACTACCTCTCCCTCACCGACAAGGCCGATCAGGCGGCGTCAAAGCTCTCAGGCGGCATGAAGCGCCGGCTCAACATCGCTCTCTCAGTCGTCCACCACCCCGAGATTGTCTTTCTCGATGAGCCCTCCGCAGGCCTCGACCCGCAGACCCGGCAGCTTTTGTGGGACTTCATCCGCGCCCTCCGCGACAAGGAAGGCAAGACGGTGATCTTAACCACCCACGTTATGGAAGAGGCCGATGCGCTGAGCGATCGCGTCGCCATCATTGACCACGGCAAGCTCCTCCTTCTTGACACGCCCGATGCCCTGAAGAAGACGATGGGAAAAGGGGACGTTGTGGAGCTGCAGCTTGAGGACATTGCCATGAACAATGCAATAGTACAACGCGTAAGCACACTCGATGGCATCGAGGAAGCCTACGAACTCAAAGATCGAGTGGCCGTACGGGCACTCAACGCGCCAAGTAAGCTCCCCGAGCTTATAGGCGTCATCGAGGGTGTCGGCGGCAGCGTGTGCGATGTCACCATCCGCGGCAACACGCTTGAAGATGTGTTCATTTACTTAACGGGGAGAGCCTTGAGGGAGTGACCATGAAGAGTATCGACGTCGCAGTGAAAGGAGTAAAAGAAACCATAAGAGACAGGCGGGGATTTACGTTCATAATTGGTTTTCCCATTCTCCTGATCGTTCTCTTTGCCTTTGCCTTTGGCAGCGGGTCGTTCCTCTCAGGGGGGAGCCTTCCTCATGAGGTGGTCGTCGTTAACGAAGACGTCGGTGTCAACGTTGCCACCAACAACACGACGCATTACATAAACTACGGTAACAACTTCATCCAAGTGCTCGCGAACGCGACGTCCGAGAACAGCTCGACGCACCTGTTTAAGATCGATAACGCAAGCGCGGAAAAAGCGGACGACATGTTAAAGAGCAGAGAAATCGACGCTATGATCACCATTCCGGAAAACTTCTCAAGCGCGTTCGTCACCATGGTCAACAACTCGACACGGACCGCCATCGAGTCATCTGTTGGTCAGCAGGCGATCGCCAATGCAACTTCAATTGCTGCTGCGAACGCAGCTGGGCTCTCTGGATCCTCAGTCAGCGTGCCTGGCGCCAACGTAGTCCTCCCCACGGCGGGGAACACAACGTCGTCGCTTATGATTCAAGGCGACTCTGGGTACATGAACTACGCCACCGCTCAAGGCCTTGTGATGACAATTCTCGATCAGTATAAGGACAGCGTACGATCAAATGCCACAGCGCTTGCCGCCCCAGGAACGGGTAACGGCCTGTTCACGGATTATATACCCCTCGAGACGGTTCCCATAGCTGGGACACAGGCGTTCACGCTCTTCGATTACTTGATACCAGGGCTTATCGTCTTCGCCTTGTTGATGCAAACAGGCCTTATTGCCGGCTCTCTGGCGCGAGAAGTTGAAAGCGGGGCGCTAAATAGGCTAAAACTCTCTAACGTGAGGGCGTTTGATCTCTTGTTTGGAACGTTTGTCACGTGGACGCTCGTCGCAGTCGCGCAGGTCATTATTCTCATTGCGATTGCCATAGCGCTCGGGTACCACTACCAAGGTGGCGTCAGCGGACTTAGCCTTGCCCTCATCATCGGTGTGATCGCCGCAATGGCGTCCATCTCTCTGGCACTGCTGGTCGCAGCGTTTACCAAGAATGAGATGCAAGCGATCAGCTTGGGCATAATGATCGCGTCGCCGATTGCCTTTCTGGCGGGCGCGTTCATGCCGCTGCCACGACAGGAGCTCGGGACGCTTGGCGGTCAAGTCTACCAAGTATACGACGTGGTTCCATGGACCCACGCTGTCTCCTCTCTTAGAGCTGTCCTTACCTATGGAACCGGGTTGACCCCGGACGTTCTCTTGCAAATGTCGTGGCTGATCGGCTTGACGGCGGTTCTGTTTATAGTGGGCGTCGTGACGTACAGGCAGGTACGATTGACACCTGAGAAGTGAGCGAAAGCGTGCGAGATGAGTACGACGTCGTCCTCGTGGGAGCGGGGCCTGCAGGCGCGACGGTAGCACGCATCGCTGCAGATGAATGTGACGTCCTGCTTTTTCGAATAAACGACAGGAAGTTGGAGAGCAAGTGAGATGCGCAGAAGGCGTTCCGCTTATACCAACACCAGGCATCTTTCACGAATCGTTGCACGGTACGTTAAGCCTGACTCTAAATGGATCGCAAGCGAGGTGCGGGCTTTCCGCTGTTTGCTCCCGATGGCACGACACACACAACCGGTAACCGGTGGCGGGATTATTCCTAGGCTCGAAGGAGGAATGATCGCAGGAACCGTGGCGCGCAAGGTGATACGGCAAAAGGATGTATCAGCAAAGGTGCTCCGCGAATATGAGACCGCGTGGAGTAGGCGGTTTGGAAAATCAAATAAAAGGAGTTACAAAATAAAAGGGGCTATTATTGACCTCTCTGACGAGGAGCTGAACAGGATTGGGCGCGCAATTTTCGCGGGAGATGCAGATCATTATATCAGGAGAAGAGGCTGATAAGTGCCGACTCCCTTTGAACATGCCGGCATCACGGATCTCAATGAAACGGATGGGCCCCCCGCTTGCTAAGGGTAGCGGGGCAGCAAACGTCTGCAGTTTTTTGTCTATAACGCCTTTCCCCCTAAGTTGAGCGTGCTGGCAATGCTCTACGTCTTTACGTATTGTATGTAAAACAGCAGGTGAATGGTCACAGAACCACTTTTGAACGTCGGGGTATCAAGAGTGCTCGTAAAATCGCTGCGCATTCCGAGAAGGTGCCGATGTGGTAAAAACCCAATTGGGCTTGATTGCAAACAAAACGTAATATTTGCAACACTAGATAAATCGCTCTATCGCTCTTCATAAATGATATGAAAGGTTTAAGCCCTACAATGAGCATCAAATTGAGCGAGAACGAAATGAGCTCAGAAAGCATCAAAAATCGCTTGCAGGAACTTGAACCTGATTTTACAAGCCCAGAAAACGTGGGCTGGGCTATAAACTAACGTCATACCAGAGTATACTTTTTTAAACTAGCATAACGCCTTAACTGTCTAGGGTGGTATGGCATGGGTTCTGATGAGTATTACGTAGATGGTAAAATAGGCAAGAGTCGCAAACGATCTCGTATCAAGAGGTTACAATGCGGGAATATGCCTGAATCGGCTTCCAACCGGCTATGTTCCGCGATACCAGAACAATGTGCTTACGTAACCGGAGCAGCATGGATGCTTGGTGTGCGTGGCAGGTAGGAATGGAACCGCAGACAGAAGTCGAAGATAGGGTCAAACGGCTCAACCAGCGCTTGGCCCGATACATCCCACCTCGTGAGACCTGGACTCCTGCCGACGAGGCCCTTTATAATCCACCAGACCTTTTTCGTGTACCCGTAGACGAAGCACGTACGATGCAGTTTAAGGCGATCAAGTACGCCTTCACCCGGCACTACAATAACAACAGCTTTTATCACGAGTACTGCACGACGCGGGGCGTCTCACCCAGTGACATCAAGACTGTCGACGACCTGCTCAAAATACCCCTTATCCCTGATCTGACCTTCAAGCAGTATCCAGAAGGCAAGGACTTTGCGCGCTGGATAGGAAGTGTGTTTACCGGTGATCTGCCAAAAGTGGTCATTAAGGGGTCAAACCCAACGTTTGACGAGGTAATCAACGCCTTCAACGCGAGTGGAATGGTGGTCACCTACAGCAGCGGCACGAGCGGACGATTTACCTTCATTCCAAGGGACAAAAAGACGTTTTTGACAGGCCAATATGGACTTGCAAAATCGGCTATTAATATGTGGGCAGGAGACATCTTTGAGACTGATGGCTACCTCCTTTTGCCAAACCCAGCGAAGACCAACGTATTCGTCGGGAAGGTTACTTCGGTTTATTTTGACATAGTAAATGATATACAGATGGCGATAGATCGGGAACTTACGTCGAAAGACATACAAACGGCTATGAGTGGCGGTCAGGGGCTAAAAGGAAGACTATTCTCATATGTCCAAAACAGGACGCAAGAGAAGACGATCGGCAAGATTATACAGTGGCTCGAGCGGCACGATAAGGCAGGCGGAACAGTAAGCCTCGTCGGCGCGCCCTACTTACTCTATTTCGTTATGCAAAAACTACAGGCAGATGGAAAGAGCTTTGATTTGGGCGAGGATAGCTTCGTTTTAACCGGCGGTGGCTGGAAGGTACGGGAGAACATTCGGTTGCCTGTCAAGGATTTCAGAAAACAAGTAGATGATGTGTTGGGCATCCCTGAGGCCAGCTGCTTCGATCTTTACGCAATGGTCGAAGGAAACGGGTGGATGGTTCAATGTCCTGAAGGTCACTATCTTCACCTGCCGTACACGTACTACAAGCCTTTCGTCCTTAACGAGGCCTTAATGCCTGCAGAGTACGGCGAACCGGGACGCTTTGTCTTCCTCGACGCGCTTGCGGAAAGCTACCCCGGCTTCATTATTACCGGCGATAAAGTACGGATGTATGAGCACTGCCCCGTCTGTGACCGACCAGGCCCGGTCCTTGAGCCGGAGATTCACCGTGCTACTGGAGAGGAAGTGCGAGGATGTGCAGAAGAAGTACGGAGAGCTCTAGCAAGGGACTTTTCAGTTGATTAACTAACGAGTGAGACCAGATGACACAAGTAAGTGAAATCACTGAGCAGAGGCATACCTCACTGGAGGTGCCGAAGACGTCGAAGATAGGGATGGGAATGACGTTCGCCAAGATGCTGCTCAAGAATCCTGCCGCCCTCAGAAGGTTTAAGGTGATGGGCCCCGACGAAGAGCGGTACGTCCGCCCGCCGAGAGAGTATGAGATCCCCCCGTTTCGCGAGAGTATGAAGTACTGCACCTCCAACGAGAAGTACCTCAGGCCCACGCGGTACTGCAACTCCCGGGAACCCGAGGTCACCGCAATGGCGACCGAACTAGGTGCCTATGAACTATCAGATTATGAGTTCGCTGAAGCTGCCTATTGGTTTGTCAAGACCAACTTACTAGCTGAGATGCTGCCCCTGGATGGCGTGAGCGCGACCTTGAAGAGAGGCACGGGGACGTGTTATCACCTGATCTCCGTGTGGATCGCTCTCTGCAGGGCTGCCGGGATCAAGGGCCGGTATAAGACGTTTAATATGCTGTTGCCTGCTGAGATCATGAACCAAGAGGAGGCTGAGGCAGAGGCGGAGCTTGCGGGCATGTACAACAGCGGCTTACCCGAAGCAGAAGGTGAGGTGTACATAGACGGTAATTGGGTAGTTGGACACGTGGCGATGCGACCTGAGCTCTTTGCTCGTTTAGGTCTCCCTATAACGAAGTTCGGGGAAGACGCGATAGGCTCGACGTTTACATTAATTCCGGGGACGGTTAAGCGCTTTGAGTCCCTCAGCTTGAAGTACGGAATCGCAATGAACGCCCTCATGTGGTTAGCTCCCGCGGCGATGGAACGATCTGGTATTTACATTACAAATTTCTTACCACAGGGAAGGAAGATCATCGAGGAGGCCGGTGGGCTCGAAGCATATGATATGAAGGCGCGGGAGCGGAGGCTCGCCCTTCCGATCATAGAGGCCAAGGAACACGAAGCACTCGTGTTCGAGGACTGATGGGTTTTTTGATTCATGAAAGAGTGCGATCATACGGATAAAGCGCTGCTCGAACGCTGTCCTGTCTGCAACCGGCATGATCCTCTCCTTGAGCCAGAGATTCGCCGTGCCAAAGGGCTAAAGTGCTCGAGTCAAAGGAGCCTTATCTCAGCTGCAGCGGTTGTGTACTCTCGTGAGGCTGAAGTTGTTGCGCTCCGGATCGCAAAACGGTCGCAATTGTGCTCGGCTACAGTCACCAAGGCGATATAAGCTCATTGAGCCTTGCCGTGCTGATAGGCATGATCGGCGGAATGGCCCCCATCTCTCTGGCATTGTTGATTGCATCATTCGCTAAAAATGATTTACAAGCGATACTCTTGGGGGCGATGCTCTCGGTGCCGCTAGGCTTTATGGCCGGGGCGTTTCTCCCGCTGCCGCGGCAAGTCCCCGGTGAAGTTGTGGGACGAACCTACGTTTTAGGATATTCTCCCGTGGACACATGCAGTCAATGCGCTGCGATCGGTGCTCACGTACGGAAGAGGACTGAGTGGAGACGTGATCTTTGAGATGTACTGGCTGATCATCTTGACGGCGATCCTGTTTGCAGTGGGCGTTTTCACCTACTCGTTCTTATGGCTAAAGGCTGAAAAGTAAGAGAAACAGAGGGGCGACGCCATGGCAGGAGAAGAACCTTCGGGTCCAATGGCAGCACAGATTGGTACGAAGGAATACAACGTGCACTTGTCGAGCGACGACAGAAGGGGGGCCGGTAAGTCGGCGTCCTGCCTCCTGTAGCGCGAGATGCAAAGTGCAGCTGAGAAGACGGGATGCTCGACCGTAGTCGGATCGTTAAGTGTTAAAAAGGCGCGGTTTTGGCACTTATTCATTTGAGCTCTATGACAGTGGCGGTTGAGCAAAGGCAACGTGATAATTGTTGTGAAGAGACTGGGGCAAATAAGTACCTATATAAAAGATAGTTGGACAGAACTACAAAGATCTTGCTTAAGGGCGGCACGCGTTCCGTTTCATGCGCAAGGTGTGCCGAAATATTATGAGCTTGCTTTATCGCTTTAAGCCACTAAAGGACAGTTACCTAAGTTCAATCACCGCGCAACTCGACGGTGCCAGCTTTACCGCAAACGAGGTGACCGCACTTGGACTGTGCCTTGCACTCGGCGCTGGGCTCTTGGCTTATTACGGCCACCTTTACGCAGGCCTGGCCCTCTTTGCCGCTAGTGCCTGTGCGATGCACTCGATGATTCCCTTGCACGAGCATCCAAAACGGGAACGGAATTTGGACTGTACTTTGATGGCGTAGCTGATCGATTTTCAGAGCTCTTCTTCGTCGTTGGTGCCGTGCTGGGGGCACATGTACCTTCCTCCGCATTCGTCGTTGTAGGGGGTGGTTTCGCTCTGTTGCTCGCACGGTCTAAGGCTATGCACATCACTGGGGTGCCGTGTCCACTACTTTTGGGAGGCCTGAGCGGTTGGCCCTTCTCGTGGCTGGGGTGTTCTGTCCTGCTCTAATTAACGCATTGCTCTTTATCGTTGCTGGCCTGTTCTGGGTTTTCTCATCCGTTCAAATCCTCGCCCGAGGGATTACTGTCCAAAATGAACGACGTAAAGGAGAGTTTCAAAGGGGCTCCTGATTAAAAAAGTACCCTTTTTGTAATTAGTTTAACGTATCGGACGAGAACCGTTTAATGCATCTCAGCGTCATTCGCACCCAGTGCGTCTAAGATGTAGGTTTTTGCGGGGATCTTATGGTATTTAGGCCCCCGCCCATCGACAGAATCCCGATATAGCCTGCCCCCAGTAACTCGTGGAGCGCTTCTTGGACTTCAAACTTTGTTCCTGTGACCTTCTTCTGGACCTGCCACAAGCGAAGGCCTTCGCCGCTTGCTTCATTAATGCTTTTGAAAAACCGCTTTTTTGTGGATCGTTCATCAAAGCTACTTCAGCAGGGCCGTCGTGCAAGAGCAGGTTTAGCATAAGTCCTCACGATTTGTTAACGATCAGTAATCGCAATGAGCGTCTTTTCATATATAGCTCTCAGTTGCGCGATACAGCACGGGGCTGAGGGCTGACGAGTTTTTCCAATTGTCTAGCTCGCTCAGCTGAGCGCAGAGCGTACATGATTTCTATGCAAAACTGTAATAAGGAGGGCTAGATAGAAGACTTTTTGATGTGGCGCTTGAAGACGTAACAGGTCTATTAGATCCAAAACAGGGAGAAAAGCATGAAACAATCGCGTTTGGGCGGGGTGATGGTTATCATCGTCGCAGTCGCCGTTCTAATCGCTGGATGTACGGCGATCCCCGCACAGAATAATACAGCTCAGCAACTCCCGATTGCTCACGCAGGCGGTGATCAGAAGGTCAAAGCCGGCAGCGTGGTCACGCTTAACGGAAGCGCGAGTAGCGCTCCTCGTGGCGCTGCGCTCACCTACGACTGGTCGTTGAGCTCAGTTCCCAAGGGGAGTGCTGCGCACCTTGTCAACCAAACGTCGGATCGTCCGGCCTTCACGCCCGATAAGATCGGCATCTACGTCGTGAGTCTTGTGGTCTCAGATAGCGCGGGGACGAAGAGCACGCCTGATGCTACCAACATTACCGTGATACCAGCAGAACGATCCAATACGACGCTTACTGCTAATGTATCCAAGACCGACTTCAATATCGGAGATACCATAGTGATCAGCGGAAGATTGATTGATGCTGACGGTAATGGCATTCCCAATCAGGCCATCAGCTTCAATTTAGAAGCGCACGTGCTTGGGGGCACGTACGATGTTCCTGTAAATAGCACAACGACTGGTAGCACAGGCGCCTTTACGCAGTCCGTGCCAGCAGAAGAAAGTCAGAATGTCCCGTCCTTTATCACTACGGTAAATCTTGAGGGATGGGCGGTTTATGCGGGAAATGAAGCGTATAAACCGTCTACAACCGAGCACGTAAATATGGTTCTCCACCTTTAGTGAACCGGTTTGAAACCTATAGCACAGCGGCTGCTTTCACACAAAAACCGTAACCTTTATGATATCACTGACTCGTTCTTGGTGTCAAAGGACTTTTGCGAGGGACTTGCGAGGGAGCCATTATGCGGTCAGCCACACTTTTTTCCATTATCACAGCGATACTCCTCCTCACCGTCGGCTTCGCCGGATGCGCCACGAATACCTACCCGATCCAGCCGTCCCCCACAGCTGCAGTGACGCACGACACACTCCTCGAAATGTTTGTTGCTGCTGACCACAACTACACTGCACGCAACGTAACTATCAACGTGTGGGAGACGAGATGGCTCAATGACACCACCGTCAATGTCGTAGCAACGGGCACATTAAAAGCGAATAACACCACAATTCATTCCAATCAGACGTTGGTCCGTTTTTCTTCAATTGATGCGGCAACAACATACGTCGGCAGGCAAAATCTCACTGGCTATGTCGCGGCACCGACTGCAAACGACAGCGCTAAGGTGTACGAGCTCGCGACAGGGAATCCCCCAACCGTATTTAAAGCGTACCGGAGCACCTCACAGAGTGCAGGCAACGTAACTACGGCTGAGGTGACGCAATGCGACGATATCGCCATTACAGGCGTCACAACGTTGACTGCCGCAAATGTGCTTGCGACCCCTCAGCCCTCAAGCAGCCCTACGCCTTCCCCCTCGCCAAGTCCAAGCCCATCACCGACGGCGACACCCACCCCCTCACCCACTTCCACTCTCACCCCCACACCCACACCTACTCGCACCCCCACACCCACACCTACTCGCACCCCCACACCCACACCTACTCCCACTCCCACACCCACACCTACTCCCACTCCCACACCCACACCTACTCCCACTCCCACTCTTACCCCCACTGTCCCGGTGCCATAACCACAGCCATTGCGGAAGGCTAATACCCCAATCCATAGGAGACGCCCTCCACAGCACCGCCAGCCGTGACCTTTTTGATTTTATGAACTTAGCAGACCAGCGGAACCAGAACCCGGTAATTTTTTCGCCGCGATCCTGCCACCGACAAGCCTCAATAGACGGCTGCCGTGCGGCAGATAGGAAAAAGAACGATGGAATCGGCCAGATTCGAACCGGGTGTTGCTCACGGAGCAGGACGCGATCCGAAAGACATTGAGCGAAGCTACGCACAGTTTCCGTGCACTTTTGTGGCTCTTATGTGGTATTCCTGATAAAACGGTTTGAAGAAAGGAAGTAAAGAAGAGCTTCCTAATCTTCGAGCATATCAAGTTTCATCTCTGACTTAGACATGCTCGGTTTAGTCAGCGCAAAAAGTTTTGCAAGGGCCGCTACGGGAGAATTAGGCTCGTCCTTCCAATATATCTAACGTATGAGCGCTGCACGGTTATGAGTCCAAGCCCAAGAGGACTGCGACAAATCCAATATCTTCTCTTTGATGTTTTATGGGTTTCTCCCTTCAGTTTAGTAATCAGGTACTATTCTTTGAAGATGTGGAATCAGCAGTAATATTTACTGTTCCTGTAGTAGCTCCGGTGTAAGACGATTTATTTGTTAGATTTATACTAATTGAACTCAAAGAGTCAGCTGTAATAGTTCCTTTTAGAGTTTGTGCATCGGCTGTAAAGGTAAGAGTTCCTCCATTAGATCCACTTGTGCCCCAGTTACCACTCGCAGCTTTAATAAAATCTGTGCTAGTGTTATTTACAAATTTAGTACTGGTTGCGTTGATAATGGCTCTTGTATTTGTGATATAGATCATTGATCCATTTGCTTCAGAAGTAATTGTTGAATTTGTAAGAGTTAATGTTGAATGAGTTGAAGATGCATCTTTGTCATTAGCGTAACCTGAAGTGCTTTGATACATCATGATACCATTTTCAGCTTTACCAGTTAAACTGGAATCTGTAACTGTAACTGAATTTTTTCCTTCTATTACAATTGCTTCAGAACCTGTTGCTGTTCCAGTACCACGAGTAACATCAATTGTTCCTGTAGAATAGATAATTGGACTTCCCTGTCCTGTTGAAGTCAATGTGCTTGTCCCTGATACTTTTACAGTTCCACCGCCTCTATCAGTAGCTAAAGGTGCACAATGAGCGCCACTCGTTGTGATAGTTACATCGTTAGCTGTAATGATGCCCCCATAAGTAGCATCTTTCGTTGTCGACGCTTCTTTTTTTTGCGTACCGGCAAGTTCATTTTCTTTGCGCCCTTCCTGTAACAAATGATTCAAGATTGGCGAAGCCTATCTTCTCTTTTATGATCCTTCTAACAAAGGGCGTTGACACGCTGATAGCCCCTTGCGGGCACAACTCTTGACAACAGTAACATCGGATGCATTGGTGATAATCAACGCGTGGAACGGAACCTTTGGTGAATTGCATGGCCTTGGGCGGGCAAGCATTGGCGCACTCGCCGCATTTCTTGCAAATCGAGGCGTCCACGTGAGGTTTCGCGGCCATCCAGAATCTTACGAACTTAGTCGCAAAGGTTTCTTCTCCCAGCCACCACCTACTAGTCGTCGTCTTTTTAAAATCCTCCATAATAAGCGGTTCGAGTGCTTCACCGAATAGGGTAATATCTTGCAGGCCGCTCGGCCCGATGCCTCGCTCGTGGGCCACTTTAACCGTCGGCACATTTAAAGGGTGAAAGTTGGCGAGCGTAGTGGCCACATAGTCGAGCGCCGTGCAGCTGGTACTCGCCATAATGAGTCCGATCTTGCGCGGGATGCCATTGGTCGGCCCTTCGCCCTCCATACCAACTATCGCATCCATCACGGCGATGGCGGGGGGGTACGTTTCGTAGAGGTCAAGCAACAGTTCAGCGAACAATGCAATATCCCGAGCTGTATGAAGGTGGTATTCGGCTTTGGTGAGCCCAGGCACGTACCCGTACAGAAGCTTGACCGCCCCCGTGTAGTACGTCAGCAAGTGCGTTTTCAGTTTTGGAATTCCGATGATGACGTCTGCCTCTGTCACTGCCCTAGCGACCCACAGCTTCTTGAACGTTCGCGCTCTTTCAGAGACCACGTGTGATTTATCGTCGTCGAATCGCACCGACTCACAACCCGTCTCATCAATCACCCGTTGGATGCCGGTCGTCTTAAGAAGTGCTTTATATGTCGCCGCACTGCAGCCACCGCCTGGTGCGTCTCCGACCGTAGGTGTTGCGCCTAGTTCTTGTATTGATTCAACGACCGCCTGCGCGACTGCAGGGTGTGTCGTAACGGCGGCGTCGGGGGGTTTCGCCCCCAACAAGTTCAACTTAACGAGAACACGATCGCCTTCTTTTACAAAGTTCTGAAGTCCTCCAATTGGTTCGAGACTCGTGGTTACGCTGGCTCTAACCTTCTCGAGTTCGTAGGAGTCGCACTTTGCGATTGATACTTCATATGTCATGGATGGTCCATGTCAATGAGCGCCTCGGTGAGTATAAATTTCTTTGTAAACTGCCGTATGGAAGGCCGGTATCTTATTCATCATAACGCACTGCCTCCGTAGGTTGACTTAGTGCACTACGCGTCGGCATAATTAACACTGTGATTGCGGCCACTTTCTAGATCATACACGTCACCTTTAAGATCAATAACACGCGTAAAACTCGACTTTTACCGCTAATATCTTCACATTCTTGCTCAGCTAACGCTGGCTTAACCTCATATCTTCCTCACTTCGGACGCGTTTAATCGACGCTGCTAACGCTACGCGCCACAACACAAACACTGATAAAGCAAGTAAGGCGTCAAGGTGGTGAGCAATGCGAGCGTCCTCGCCGACCTCAACGCCCGCAAGGCCACCGTTACAGGCATCACAAGCTCGCCGTTCATATCCGACACAAAAGTAGCACGTTTACGGCGATCAATGCCACGGAGCTTAGCCTCGGGCGTAGCAACCCTATGCGGAAGCGATCGAGCTTAAGAGAGGTTTGTTGGAACGAACGAACAACTGTACTACGACCGGAGAGCCCGACAGGCATGATTGGGCGCGGACGTGCGCAGCGCTTTTCAGCGTGTCGGGAGTGCCGCGACTCAAAAAAGAGCACATAAGCCGACATACGGCTCTTGCGATAGAAGCTAAATCGCAAGTGCCACGCATGCCGTAGCTCGTGATCTAAGAGCCCTCTGAAGATTATGGATAGAAAGGACGCGGCGTCACCCGTTGAGACGGAACCTAAAGTCTACACTGTTCCCACATAGTGGCCGCAATTCTTAAAATCCATATCTCTGTGCGGTCAAGTATCGTCTAAAAAAAGATGGCTTATAGAGTGACCAGAGCCGACAGAACGTTTAGTCGTTTACATATTCGACAATCTTGTCTTACTGAATCCGCTCATGAGCGCCAACGGGCTCGCCCTGTGAATGGATGGATATATCCTTAACGACCGTCGTTGTGTGTCCAAGTGCCGCTCGTCTTTTCAGCACGAAGTTCAGTAACAATCAATGTCTTGCTTTAGCGGTGAACCGATGTCACATTCACCAAAAAGAGTCATTCTATAAAGTCAATATAACAGAGCAGCTGTAATTATTAGGCACTTTTCAATGAACGATCTTGAACTTGCTCTTAATAGAGCGAAAAAAGCCTCAGATCGGGCGAATGACGATCAAAAGGCAGGCAGATATATGACGTATCCTGCATACGTCAAAGAATACAACGACATTGTAAAGTGGGTCAAACAGAGATACAGAGACTCTCGCCTTGAATTAATTGAAGTCGCTTCGCAACTTATCCCATCGTTGGCTCCTCAGAATTTGTCAACGGCCGCCCTGAAACTGGATGTGTTAGTTAGATACCTCGAGGACAAATTGGAGACAACTCAAAAAGGATCATCTGCGCAGCCGCGCAAGCCGAGCGATCTTTTAGGTGGCGACAAAGAGCGCGTTTTCATCGTCATGGCAATTGACAAAACAGATTCATCTCTCGAAGATATTAAGAACACAATCAAGCGAGCATGTGCGCCATTTGGCCTCAACGCTGAAAGGTCAGACGAAATACAGCACTCAGGAAGTGTAACGAACAAAGTGAAAGAACGAATAAGAACCGTGGGACTATCATCGCGGATCTAAGCCACGATAAGCCAAATGTATATTACGAATTAGGATATGCCCATGGCCTCGGCAGGGAACAAGATGTTATCCTGTTGACTGATGACACTTCGGCGTTGCATTTTGACGTTAGAGACCTCAATGCAATTTCTTACGACGGTACCACTGATCTGGAAGAGAAGCTCAAAAAACGTTTGAGTACGATATTCAAGAAAGAACAGTAATTCAGTTTTCTTGTTGACTAAGGCGGGGTTTTTTCCATTCCATCAAGAAACTCATTTGTAGAAACCTTGAATCCGTTTGTGCGGTAGCGCTCAGGCCCAACGAGAGGTAAAAAAAGAAACATGCTGGAAAATCTAAGATCACTAAGCTGAGTGCCAAAGCTGGCATCGTTTACCCACTCATCAGGCTCCCCGTGTAATGGTGATAGAATGAAAGACTAATGACCGGTCATCATTGTTTGTAACTTCCTTCCGCATTGAAGATTGCCATGAATGACGAACGAAATGTCAAATCAGCTGAGGACGCAGGCCTCACAAGTCGTGAGGAATCAGAGGTTGCGATCAAGCCGCCAGCCGATAAGGAAGATGTGCAAGAAAAGCCTGCTGAAATCCGCCAGCTTGCCAAAGATTTTTACGAAAATCTCAAGGAAAATCCTGATATTTGGCGCTCGGCCGCACTCAAGTTCAAGAGAGTGGCAGACCTTGTGAGTATCGAGGTCGACAAGGATGAAGAAGGGAGACTTGCGAGTCAAGTCCCCCCTATTGATGATATTTACATCTTCTTGATGAGTGTGGCGATTGAAAACATCCTCAAAGGCCTTTTAATGGCAAGCGGCAAGGTGTCGTATGAGGACGTGACTAAGAACCATGACATAGCTGCGCTTTACGGTCACTACTGCGAGAAGTTTGGGCTACCCGTCACGGAAGATGAAGGGCTTTTACATATCCTTGCGCTCGCCGCCGTTTGGGTAGGGAGGTTCAACCTTCCAAGAAGCTCCAAACAACTTGAAGATGCTATGAAACGACACGGGCTTACCATGGACTACAAGGGCTACGGATTAAGCATCTCTCTCCTGTATTCAAAGGACGTAGAGGCAGAACCCGGCGAGCTAAAGGCAGCACGAGAAAAGATAAACGCGTTATATGAGCGACTTTATGCTCATTTTATTATCGTGAGCGGACCAAACCGAACTTGATTGGCTTCGAACAGTAATGCGCGCAGATTCGATTCGGTGAAGGAAATAAGAATTATGAAAAAAATTTTCACAACAAAGGTCTCACTTCAGTCCTCAAATCCTACTTTTTCGTATCCGATCATTCGCTTGCCAAGAGAGCTCAGAGAATTGGCTGGCCGAATTGTAAATGTCTATCAAACAGAAATTGATGGCGTTCAAGGATTTTTCGTTGAACCCCATTTAGACAAATTAGACAATTTAGACAAATTTGACGAGAATGGCGGTGCAGTCAATTCAAGGCTAAAATGCGGCCTGATCAAGAAGAACACTTCGCAAATGAATGGGCTCGGCCGGATTCGAACCGGCGATCTCCGCCATGTCAAGGCGACGTCATAACCAGCTAGACCACGAGCCCTAGCGCAGTGCTATCTGATCTATCTCTAATAAACCTATTGTTAGGCCAAAACAGCTGATTTTCTTACACTAGAACCAAAACGCAGCAGACACCAACCCACGCTTACGTCAATCTGTGCGTGATGATGCAAATGTTACTCGACAAGCGGTACCAGAGGTAGTGGCGAGCCGTTGCTTAGGCGCTGCCTTGTGCCTAAGGGCGCATTCACCTACGTTCGCTCAGACTCGCAACCAAAATGTATAAAACGGTTAATGCGCTTTATAGACAGCAGCTAATTAGCTTCTTACGACGCGAATGCGAAAGGCGGCACGCAGAGAAGGTTGATCAACGATGGAACCGATAGTAATCGAGCATTTGTCGAAAAAGTATGGACAGTTCGTTGCGGTAGACGACCTCAGTTTGACCGTCGAACGGGGCGTTTGTGTGGGATATCTCGGTCCTAACGGAGCGGGCAAAACGACCACCATAAAGGTGCTGACAAACTTGCTTAGGGCCTCAAGCGGCAAGGCCTATCTCAACGGCATTGACGTCATCCACCATCCCAAAGCCGCACTCGACGGAGTGGGCGCGGTCGTTGAAACGCCCGAGTTTTACCCGCAGCTGACGCCAGACGAATGCTTGTCATACGTCGGAACGATCCGCGGCATGAGCGGCGAAGCGATAGCCGAGCGCTCGCACGCTGTTCTAGAGCAGGTCAAGCTCCTCGAAGTGGCTGATAAGCGAACGGGGCAATTTTCAAAAGGAATGAAACAGCGATTGGCAATTGCCCAAGCGCTCCTGCACGAGCCATCCATACTGATCCTTGACGAGCCTACGGCCGGCCTCGACCCGCGCGGCATGGTCGAAGTGCGCGAGATTATTAAGGGACTGCTAAAGACCGATATCACCATACTGATGAGCTCGCACCTGCTGTACGAGGTGCAGGAGGTATGTGACAAGGTGGCGATCATCGACCGCGGAAGCCTCCTGACCTACGATTCAGTCGCGAACCTCTCTGCGGGGCACGACGTCACCGTGACGATCAACACGCTCGAGCCGATCACGCCACCCGAGTTTAAAGCCATCAAGGCGCTGCATGGTATCACGTCCGTAAAACGCACCGAAACGCTCGCGCTCAAAGTGAGCTTCAGCGGGGGTCCGGAAGCACAGTTCAGAGTGCTGCGAGGGATTCTAAACACGGGCGTCAAAGTCGTTTCCTACATGCCGCAGCGCGCGGCGATAGAAGACGTCTATCTGCAACTCGTGCCTGAGGGGGAGGCGTAGCTATGGCACCGAACAGCGTGCGGCAAATTGCGACGGTAGCGAAATACGAGCTCTTGAAGTACCTTCGCGGGCGACGACTGCTTGCGATCGTTCTGCTGACGATTGTCATCAGCGCCATTTTTCTGATCGTCCCTCCGGCGATCGGCTCCCAATACCCCAAAGACCCTAAACAGTTTACGGTGAACGTGCTCTCGTTTCTGGGCATCCTCTCTATACTGAGCGCAACCTTTTTTGGCGCTGACGCGATCGTTTCTGAGTACGAATCAAAAACCGGGTACTTCCTGTTTCCAAATCCGATCAGGAAGACGGCGATATTCCTCGGCAAGTTCATTGCAAGCGCGCTCGTGTCTGTAGGCGCGATCGCGCTCTATTACCTGATAGCAGTTGTGTCGGTGCGCGTGATCGATGGCAGCATCCCGGCGAACACCGGATTGTCATTTGCGTACTCGCTCGTGTACCTGTTCGCCATCCTTGCGATCGCCTACCTCTTCAGCGCCATCATGCGCAGTTCGGTGTACTCGCTCGTCCTGACGTTCTTCACGTTCTTCCTCATACTGCCAATTATCGATGCCGTCGGCTCAGTCGCGAAGTTCAAGCCGTGGTTCTCCATTACCTTCGCAAACGGAATTGCACAATATGTGTTCGAAAACCCGTACCCGACTGACAAGATCTTCACGACGAGTGCCCCGGGAGGGGCAACCGCTGGCGTGCAAACGTATTCGCTTGCGCAATACTATCCTGAGATACGACTGAGCCTCATCGTGATGGCGGTGTACTTTATCGTCGCATTCGCATTGAGTATTTTCTTAGCCCGACGAAGGGAGATGTAGAAACGCCGAAGGAGGCGAGAACGTGGCAAAGAAGTTCGTGGTCCAGAAGAAGACAGGCATCGACGTGCGGGAGTACCGGTGCAAGCCGAAAAACGCCATAGCCGCAGTGGTTGGCGAAACAGACCTCGCTGATGGAGTGATCTTCCGAACCGAGGATGACAAGTTCGTGGTCGTTTCAGAGGGAGCAAGCGCGGTCTACGACACGTACGACGACCTGCCCGCAAGCGTAAAGCAGCAAAAGGCTGAATCGGAGCTATAAAGGACTGACAGCCGTTGGATTGCCATCAACGGTTCGCCCAATCCTGAAGCGTGGTCGGACTGGGGTGTTTTGCCGTATCCTCCTCATCAACCGCAGATTGGCCGATGCCGAGGAGCTGCATGAGCATTAACGCATTACGCGGCGCGTTGCCGCGGGGATGGTTATTAAAGTAAACCCAAACTGGCTCTGTGCCGCCAAGGCCTGTTTTGATCTTCGTAATCCGTTCTTTCCACGGCACTAGCTCCTGCTCCGTGTAGGTGTACTCATAGCGTTGCGACCGGTCGGGATCATCCCCTCTGTGCCGTTTAAACCACTCTTCCGTGTTTCGGCCGTGCAGCCGAACGTACGCACCCGTTTTTGCGACCGAATCCGCAATCACGGTCGGAAACGACGGCCCGTCCACGATGCACGGCTTGACATTGTTGCGTTCGAGCATCGCCCTCGTTCCTGGCTCAAAATCAAGTCGTGTGCTGTCAAGCCACGAGACATGTCGAAACTCAACGAAATAAGCATAGTCGTCTGTATGAAGCGCGGCCAAGAGCGCGTCAAGCTTCTCCAAATTATCTGTCCTGTAACCGTGCTCAATGCGCTTAACGTAAGGCGTGAGCTGGATGAGAATGGCGCCGAGCAGCTGGTTTTGACTAATTGGCGACACAACGGTATTCTCAAATTCCGAGGCCAGATCGTGAAGATCCTCAAGCTCATAGAAACGCGGGAACTTGAGAGAGTATTCGAACCCCTCGTGCTTCAGGCCCTTCTCGATCCAGATATCGGTGAGCTTCTGGTTAGGGATGCGATAGTAGGTACTATTTATCTCCACCGTTGGAAAGAGGTTGGCATAGAAGTCAAGCCATTTCGGCTTTTCGTCGGACTGATAAAAGGGGCCCACCCAGTCGTCGTAGCTCCACCCGCTCGTTCCTACCCTGACCTGGTTGCGCAAGCGACTCGCGCGCGTGAACTCGTGCATATCCGACTCCCATGTCTGTGTTGTAGGCACAACTCGCGAGAAGTTATTGCCCCGCGACTTTATGAACCCTGCGGCAAACGCCCCAAGTATCAGACTGCAATGCCACGCCTCAAAGATCTCGAAACGCGCGCAGCATCCCAGGCCCCCGGACCGCGCCTCCACTTTTTTTCCGCTATTTATTTTTTGGGAGAAGCCCGAGAGACAAACGAGCGGTCGCCCAGTGAGGTCTTCATAACCCTTAAATAGCAGCCAAATGAAAGGGTAGATCGTGAAGGTTAAGGCTTATACTCTCAGCACGTGTCCGCACTGTCGGATGACCAAGCAATTTCTTACAGACAACAACGTCGAATTTGAGTACGTCGACGTCGATTTGTTAACTGGCGAAAAGCGCACAGAAGTTTTGCGCGAAGTGTACCGACTAACCGGAGGTTATTCGTTTCCCGTCATCACCGTAGGCGACGCCGTAATCGTCGGGTTCAATCGAGAGCGACTGCAACAAGTCCTGGAGCTCACATAAGCGCTCCCACACGCTGCTCGTGGACGCTTGGAGGCCGAGTGCGGATCGCCAGCACTCAGAAGAAATTAGCTATTCGAGTGGTTGCTCCTTGATCACAACGGCGTCCAACCTACAAGAAATCCCTTGCAGGCAAGCGATCGCAAGCTCGGTCGCCGTCAATTCAAAGCGCATTTTTTGAGGGAAGAAAAGTGGCTGGCTGTATCGAACAAATGGATTATGAGATTTTGCTCAAAAATGCCACGTTCAAAGACACCTTGCGCTATATCACCGAACACGCTCCTAAGGTGTATTACGTCGGACCTGGATTCAAGGTCTTTGACCGACGGTTAATCGGCGTTCCGCCCGTGCCCGTCGGCGTGGGGCCTACCTACATCATGCTCACGTACGTGAAGCCGTGCCACGGGTCTTTTGTTTTGAAGCTTCCCCGCGACGAGGAAGAATTAGCGCGAATCGTAGCCGAGGACAAGAAGTACAACAACAAGCGCAAGAGCAAAGGCTGACACGCGCGTCCGTATCTAAATTTCTTGTCTGATCGTTCTCAACTCACGCTATGGTGACGGAAACGCCTTTACATTGCAAATTTTAAGACGCTCTGTTCGTTCCACGTCTTCGTGGCACGGCAAGCTTCGCGGGTCCCTCTTTGACCCGTTCTTGTGAATAGAAAGGCTTTTCTGTCCCCTTGCAAGGTCATCCTGAACAGAAGAGATCGGCAAATTGAATGAACGGGTCAAGCATGCGCCCCACGGGCTTTGTGCCCCATATTCTCGATATGGTTTTTCAATCCGCGCAGCAACACCGTCAAAAGTCGCTGCGTGGTGCTGCTGATCACATAGTTACGATAGTCGGAATCAGTCTCAGCAAACACTTCGGTGGCAGAAACGACGGTCTTGGGACCATATGAGGTGAAGTCATACGTTATGATCCCTCTCGAGCCGAGCACATCGCCACTTAAGACGATCCTCCTTCCTGGCAGGACCTGCTGCACGAACGAGCGAGTAGTCGCTTGTATCGGCGTGAAATCAGTTTTGTATCGCATAACGAAGGCGCCTCCAGGCGCCCATATGGTGCCTCCTGAGATACTGGTCACCTCGATGATTAGAGGATTCCAGTCGCTCCAGCGATGTATGTCAGTAAACACTTCCCAAACGAGCTGTGATGTGGCGCTTATTTCGATCGCAGATGAGACACGGATTGGCACGGGCGAGCGTACACGGTCAAACGAGATAAGCGTTCGCAAAGGAGGTCACGCCCCCGCCTTTGCAGGGCCTGCACTACGTCGTGACAAACGGCACCTTGGTTGACGGAGAATGTCTGGGGCGTGCTTCTAGAATTGCAACAGAAGGTGCCCTGGTGACGAAGGCGCATTCTGACGTCGCCGTTGGTCAAACGACAGCTGGAGAAATTATTTACGTTCGGAACCACAAAACAAGGTTACGGTGATACTAGTTGGCAAAATGGATTTGCGGTATTTGTGAATGGGTCTACGATGAAGACGTCGAGGGCGTTCCGTTTGATGAACTTCCCGATGACTGGGTGTGTCCGGCGTGCGGCGTCGACAAATCTTTTTTTGAAAAGGAGAGCGAATAGGCGTATTGCTGGACCAATGCGTCACCACTTTTTTTCTGACATAGCGTTGGGTTGACGGTGTGGGTCTCGCTAAGTAATAACCCGCCCTTGTTTTTTGCTTCTGTGCCTGCTAGTTCCGTCGCACGATGGACTGCACGATCGGTGAGGCACATTTAAGACGGCGTATCCTGCATTGACGCATGATGAAGGGCCTTCTCGTCGCCGGGACTCAGAGCGTATAAGCAAGACCACGATAACGCTGGCGTGAAGTGGCGCGAGCGAAAACTTGGTCGGACGTTTGGCTCAAAACTGACTATATCGATTTTTCATCAAAATAACCGTAATAAAGCAGAAGCTCTTAGATGGGACTAGTGATAAAAATGGACCTTCTGAAGATCCCTCATATGGAAAAAGAAGAGTATGACCGGCTAATCAGTGAGAATTACGTGAGCAGGATCGCCTTCAAGGGCGACGCGCATCCTTATGTTGCACCGTTTCTCTATGTTTTCGACGGGCATCACATCTATTTTCTCTCGACTCGGTACGGAAGAAAGATCCAGTATTTCAGCCAGAATCCAAACGTCGCGGTCGAGATCGAACGGTTCAGCAAAGACATGTCTTCCTTTACCTTCGTCACCCTGCTGGGCCGGCTTGCCGAAGTCACCGATCGCACAGACGGTCGGCGTGTGCGACAAAAGTTCGTTAACATGATAACGACAAAAGAACTCTCGAGCAACGTCGTCGCTGCCCTCGGCCATTCCCCCGCTGAGCCTCTCGAAGCTATCGTGAACGAGAACCGAAGCCTTATATGGAGACTTGAAAGCGTAGACGAAATCGTGGCCCTTAAGAACGCGTAGATCCCTCCGGTCCGCCTTTAAGGTGAACTGTCTGCAGCCAGCGCGGCTTAGGAGCGCAGGATTAATAAGACGGACCTCACTACTACCTACAAACGTGATGAAATGACAGTCAAGTACGTTCCCGACACGAGCGTGTTGATCGATGGCAGGATCACAAAGCTTATCGACGACGGCGAACTGCGCGGAGCGACCATCATTATCCCCGAGGCGGTAATCTCCGAGCTCGAAGCCCAAGCGAATCAAGGACGCGAGATCGGCTTTAAAGGACTAAACGAGCTCAAGGCGCTTGCCGAGCGACAACGCTCGGGTCAAGTCGACTTGCTCTATGTCGGCAGGCGCCCCACCGCTGATGAGATCAAACTTGCCTCAGTCGGGGAGATTGACGCGATGATACGAGCCGTCGCCTCCGAGAATGGAGCGACGTTCATCACGAGTGATATTGTCCAAAGCGAGGTCGCGCGCGCCAAAGGCTTAGACGTCACGTATCTCTACCCTGAAAAAAAAGCAGAACGACCGCTGTTGCTGCAGCGGTTCTTCACGCGTGACACTATGTCCGTGTTTTTGAAAGAGGGCGTGCCACCACGAGCAAAACGTGGTTCGATAAGCGACCTTAGATTGGTCACTATAAGAAAAACGCGGATGAGTGAGAAGGAGATTCGCGCTATTGCTACAGACGTCATTGAACAAGCTAAGTCACGCTCTGACGGTTTTATTGAACTGGAACGCCGTGGCGCTACGATTGTTCAGCTTGGCATGATACGAATCGCCATTGCTCGACCCCCGTTTTCTGACGGCATCGAAATAACCGCGGTCCGCCCGATAGCGACGGTTAAACTCGACGACTACAAATTCGCCGACGAGCTAAAGAGTCGGCTGAGCGAACCGACAAGAGGAATAATGATCGCAGGCCCTCCGGGTTCGGGTAAATCGACGTTAGCGCAAAGCGTCGCGGAGTTTCTTGCCGGTCAAGGGTTTATCGTCAAGACGATGGAAAGTCCGCGCGATTTGCAGGTTCCGGATAACATCACGCAGTACGCCGCGCTCGAGGGCGACATGGCCAAGACAGCCGACATTCTGCTGCTTGTGAGACCAGACTATACGATCTATGACGAGCTCCGCAAGACCAGCGATTTCAGGACGTTCGCCGACATGCGCCTCGCAGGCGTGGGTATGGTAGGCGTCGTGCATACGACGCGCGGGATCGACGCGCTTCAGCGCTTGATAGGCCGCGTAGAGTTTGGTATTATTCCTCAGGTTGTTGACACGATCATATTCCTCAAGAAAGGTGAGATTGAATCCGTATATGACGTCCATTTTGCCGTAAAAGTGCCATCGGGAATGACGGAGGCAGACCTTGCACGGCCGGTCATCGAGGTCAGAAACTTTGAGACGAACAAGGTCGAGCACGAGATTTACCTTTTCAGCAGGCAGGTCGTTGTTATGGCGGTAGGCCCGCGGGAACGAGGCAAAGCAAAGCCAACGTGGAAATTCGCCGCTCGAGAGATTGAGAAGGAGATCGATAAGTATGCCAAAGAGCCGGTCAGCGTCGAGATTCTCTCGGACACTCGTGCCAACGTCTACGTGAGCGACAAGGACATATCCCACGTGATCGGCAAGGGTGGCAAGAATATCGAAAAAGTTGAAGACGTCCTTGGGATTGATATTGACGTTCTCCAGACCACTGAAGAGCCACAAAGAAAGGTCAAAGATCGTGAAAAGGCGCCCCCCCAAAAAGCTACGGCAAGTGCCGAAGTTGAGCTCAGCGACCGCCACGTGATTGTGACGTCAGATGCCCGGCCCGGCGACATCGTGGACGTGTTGATCGATGATGAGTATCTCTTCACAGCTACCATCGGGCGAAGCGGTGAGATTAAGGTGACAAAGGGGACCAACATCGCCAATCGCATCTTAGACGCGCTTGACCGCGGCGCACGGATTATGATGCGAAGCGCGTGAGGCGCGTGAGCTTCGGCTTAAGGAACGCAACAGTTGATGTTGACGCCGCTCACCCTCTGCGCTTGCAGCAATCAAAAGAGATTAGTAGAACATCCGGCACAGCTAGTAGCAGCGCGCCGTCGTGCGGAAGGCGCGGCTGATGGAACTCGTGTGACAGGAATGAAAACGCAAAAGTTGATGCCGCCTCTGCTGTATGTGGGAATCTTCGCGGGGATCCCTTTGGCAATCATCGTCGCCCTTTTCTTTCTGCCCGTCTTGAACAGTGTCGATCCGACCGCAATCGTCATTCTCATTATTTTTACCGTTCTAGTTGTCACGCTGTGGCTGTTCGTCCCGCGCGAAGAGCTAGTAACGCGAACGCGAAAAGCCCGGTCCAGGCGACCTCTCTACGAAGAAGGCGAGAGACGCGAGCCGTTCGTTGACGTCGTCGAAAAATCCACCCAACATCCGGCGGCGCAGCCGCAAGTGAGACGGAAAGCCCAGAGCAACGCCCGCAAGAAGAGCGGCAAGAAGAAAAAGCGCTAGCAAGCACTGGGCAAACCAGCCTTAGTCGCTGCCCCAGCACACGGAGAGAATCTGCCGCGTCAAAGCACGACAGCTGTCGCCACTGAAATCCCGTCGATCTCTCGGATTTCCGCCAAGACCGCATCTTGAATAGGATCGTCCAGCGCGAGCACCATCACCGCGCCGCCCCTAACTTTGTCGCGGCCGACGTTCATGCCGGCGATGTTGATGTTGTTATTACCGAGTAGCGTACCGACCTTGCCGATGACGCCAGGCTTGTCGATGTGGGACGTAATCAGCATGCATCCTTGCGTCTCTGCGTCGACGTGATAATTGCCGATCTTGACTATCCTCGGCTGATCCCCCAAGAAGAGGGTTCCCGACACCGACCAGTCCCCTTTGTCGCTGTTTATTTTGACCGTTATCAGACTCTGAAAGTCTTCGAGCTTTTCTGTCTTCGTCTCGGTAATCCGAATGCCACGCTTCTTTGCAAATATTTCTGCGTTGACAAAATTGACTGGCGATTGCAGCACGTGGTCAAGGACGCCTTTAAGCACGGCAATAGTTAGCGGGTGAACGTCGCACTGGCCAACCTCGCCGGTATATGTGACGCCGATGCCTTGAATCTGCCCCTCGACGAGCTGAATGCAGAACTTGCCGAGTTGCTCCGAAAGCGGCATATAGCTCCGCACCGCCCCAAACGTCTCCGCCCGTATCGATACGTTAACCGCGTTTCGGACGGGTTCGCCCTTGAGCGCGCCAAGCGTTTGCTCTGCGATAGAAACAGCAACGTTGATCTGCGCCTCGACCGTCGAGGCCCCGAGGTGGGGCGTCAAGATGCAGTTGTCGAGCGACAGGAGCGGACTTCCTGTGGGGGGCTCGTGTTCAAAGACGTCTAGCGCTGCTCCGGCGATCTTGCCGCTCTTGAGGCCCTCGTACAGCGCTTTTTCGTCTATGATGCCACCGCGCGCAACGTTCAAAATGCGGACGCCGTCGCGCATTTTCGCGATCTCTTTGGCGCCGATCAAGTGGTGCGTCTCCTTGGTCAGCGGCGTATGAACGGTGATAAAGTCCGATTTGGCGAGAACTTCGTCAAGCGATGCCAGGTCAACGCGGAGCTCTTTAGCGCGCTCTACGGTAATAAAGGGATCGTATGCAATGACGTTCATGCCGAGGGCGCGCATCCGTTTCGTCACTTCGGCCCCGATGCGTCCGAGGCCGAGAACGCCGAGCGTCTTGCCGAAGACTTCGACCCCGAGAAACCGCGAGCGTTTCCACTCGCCCTTCCTGACCGAAACGTTTGCCTGTGGGATGCTGCGCGAAAGCGCCATCATCATGCTTATAGTGTGCTCTGCGGCGGAGATCATGTTGCCCTCAGGCGCGTTTATGACGATGATGCCCTTCGCCGACGCAGCGTCAACGTCGATGTTGTCGACGCCTACGCCCGCGCGTCCGATCACCTTGAGGTTTGATGCATCGATGACGGCTTTCGTTACCTGTGTCCCACTTCTGACAATAAGCGCATCGTAGTCGCCGACGATGCGGATAAACTGTTCTGGCGAAAGATCCGTCCTCACGTCGACGTGGTGCTCTCTTTTAAGCAGCTCGACTCCGGCTTGCGACAGGGGGTCACTTACAAGTATCCTCATGGCAACGATTCCTCGTCAAAAAACTGAAGCGCACAAAGCGTGTCAACGCTATTCGCATTACCTACACGTCGAAAGCGTATTTCTACTTTTGGTCGGAAAGGCTTATGTAATTACTGCCGCACATAGCAGTGATAAAACTGCAAAGGATGCGAGCATGAAAGATAAAGCAACTGTCGTCTGGCTTGAGGACGTCCGCATTGAAGACGTTCCTTCCGTGGGAGGAAAGGGGGCAAGCCTCGGAGAGATGATAAGCGCGGAAATTCCTGTGCCGCGGGGTTTCGCTGTCACCGCGCAAGCGTTTCGACGCTTTTTAGACGAGACGGGCATCGCCCCGCAACTTTTTGCCGCACTCCGCGTGAACGTCGACGACGCAAAGGAACTAGAAGCGGCCGCCGCTAGCGCCAAGAAGCTCGTGCTGAAGACGAAGATGCCGCAACACATGCGCAGCGACATCATGAGTGCCTACAACGAGCTGGCAAAGAGAGAAGGAGATACGCCTTTAGTAGCTGTGCGATCGAGCGCAACGGCCGAAGACATGCCCGAAGCGAGCTTTGCAGGACAACAGGAGACATTTCTCAACGTGCGAGGCGCCAGCAACGTGGTCGTCGCAGTTCAAAAATGCTGGGCATCCCTGTACGGCGCTCGGGCCATTTTCTACCGCGTCAAGCAAGGTTTTGAGCACGATTCCGTAAATATATCCGCCGTCGTCCAGAAGATGGTCAACGCGGACAAGTCAGGGGTCATGTTCACGACCAACCCGACGACCGGTGCGTCAGAAGCGATTATCGAGGGATCTTGGGGTCTTGGAGAGGCCATCGTGTCAGGCTCCGTGTCGCCGGACACGTACCTCATCGATAGGAAGACCCGTCAAATCAAAGCAAATGTCGCCACCAAGAAAGTTATGGTTGTGAAGGATCAAAAAACGGGCGCTACGATTACCAAGGACGTCCCAGCAGACCTGCAGAACAAAAGAGTCCTCAGCGACGCCGAGCTGTATACCATTCTCGACCTAGGCGAACTCATCGAAGAGCATTACGACAGCCCTCAAGACATCGAATGGGCGATCGAAAAGGGCGAGGTGTACATCGTACAATCGAGACCAGTGACGACGATTAGGAAAGGAGGCGCAGCACAAGAGACGAGCACAGCAGGCGAGGCAGAGAAGTTGCTCGAAGGCCTCGGGGCATCTCCCGGCCAAGCGTCTGGCGAAGTCAAAATCATTAGAAGCGTGGACGAGCTCGATAGAGTTTTGGACGGGGACATCCTCGTTACCGCGATGACCTCCCCAGACATGGTTCCCGCGATGCAAAGGGCAGCGGCGATCGTTACAGACGAAGGCGGTTTGACCAGTCACGCGGCCATCGTTTCCAGGGAACTCGGAGTACCCGCTGTGGTGGGAACGAAGGAGGCCACCAAGAAGCTTACTGATGGCATGCTTATCACCGTTGACGGCGAGCGGGGGCTTGTCTTCTCGGGACGACTCAAACGGGCTGAAGCGGCGGCGCCCGCGGCGGCTGTGGTTACCGCAGGCGCGGCAAAACCCATCACTGCCACCGAAGTCAAGGTAAACGTTTCAATAGCTCAGGCCACAGAACGAGCCGTTGCAACCGGAGCGGACGGCGTAGGACTCTTACGAGTCGAACACATGATCATCGGTATGGGCAAACACCCGCACTGGTACATCGAACACAACGAAAAAGACGCGTTTATTAGTGAGCTCGAAAAGGGCATCCGAACAGTGGTCGACGCGTTCTTCCCGCGACCCGTGTGGGTGCGCACGCTCGACGCCCCTACCGACGAGTTCCGGCAAATGGAAGGCGGCGAGGAGGAGCCGATCGAGCCGAACCCGATGCTCGGCTGGCGTGGCATACGGCGCGACCTGCGTGATGTTGAAGTCTTCAAGATGCAGCTCCAGACGTTCAAGAACCTTATCGACGACGGCTATACGAACATCGGCATCATGCTGCCCCTCGTTCAGCACCAAGACGAAGTGCGAGCAGCGAAAGAGACCATCGCAGAAATAGGTATTGATTTTGAACAGGTGGACGTCGGTATTATGATCGAGATCCCAGCATCGGCGCTCATTATTGAGGACCTCATCGCCGAGGGAATCGATTTCATCTCGTTCGGGACGAATGATCTCACTCAATATACGCTCGCAGTCGATCGTAACAACGAAAACGTTGCCGCCCTCTACAACGAGCAGCATCCCGCAGTGCTGAAGCTGATGGACTACGTTATTCAGTGCTGTAACAAAGCGGGCGTTGTCACATCAATATGCGGTCAGGCAGGCTCAAATCCGAAAATGGCAGAGAAACTGGTGCGCATGGGCATTAGCAGCATTTCGTCGAACATTGACGCAGTCGAACGCGTCAGGGAAGCAGTCGCGCGAACCGAGATGCGCATCATCCTTGAGGCTTCACGAGATCTGACGAACGAAGACTAGGACCGCTTCGTTCAGTTGAAAACTCAGCAATGCACGATACCAGGGAACCAATGCGGTTGAACAGAGGCTACGAGCGAGTCCTCAGTTCAATGTGCACATACCCGCACCCAGCCGCCGTCCGGGCACACATCGACCACATCCACACGAACCTAGGCGATCCGAACCTGTTCCCCGAAATGGCCGCGCTCGAACGGCGCGCCATTGCTATCCTCGGATCTTTCCTCGGCGCCGCTGACGCCGTCGGGTACATCACTTCAGGCGGCACCGAGTCGAACATACAGGCGATACGAGCGAGCAAGCTGATCTGCGGGGCGCGAAAACCAAACATTGTTGTTCCTGAGTCCGCACATCAGTCGTTTGAGAAGGCCCAAGACTTTACCGGAGTAGAGGTGCGTCAAGCGCGGCTAGACGAGCGCTATGCCGTTGACGTCAGCTCTGTCGAAGAGCTCGTTGACGAGAACACCGCGTGCGTCGTCGGCATCGCCGGTTCTACAGCTCTCGGGGTTGTTGATCCGATTCCCGCCTTAGCACGCGTCGCGTGTGATACCGACGCCTTTCTGCACGTTGATGCCGCGTTTGGGGGCCTCGTTCTCCCATTCCTTGAAAAAAAGTACCGTTTTGACTTCCGAGTGGAAGGCGTGCGATCCATAGCCGTCGATCCGCACAAAATGGGCATGAGCACAATACCGTCAGGCGGACTTCTATTCAAGGAGCCGACTGATTTCGACGCCCTGAGCACGAACACGTTTTACTCAGTGGAGCGGTCCATGACGGGTACACGAGGCGGGGCTTCGGTAGCTGCGACACTAGCCGTGCTCGAGCATCTTGGGTTCGACGGATATAGAGACGTTGTGCGTGAATGTATGCGGCTGACCAATCTGTGTGTTGAAAGGGCTGCGGAATTTGGGGTCTATCCCGTGGTCACGCCTGTGATGAATATCGTCGCATTCAAGTTGCCTAACCTACAGCGGGTCGCACTACGACTCACGGCGCGCGGCTGGCGCGTATCGGTAATGGGCGGCGCATTGCGACTCGTCATTATGCCCCATATCGATGAAGCGACGATCCTGCAGTTTGTCGACGACTTAAGAGAGATCGTAAAAGTTGACCCGTAATCACATTTACTCCCACGCCAGTGCCGAGAACGCGTCTGACCGACGAAGCGTAGAAATGGACTTTGAAATTGAGCGAATAGCTGAACTCGTGGAGGAGAGAAAGGCCCGTGTCATACGGCTTCAATTTCCTGAAGGATTGAAGCGTTATGGGCCCGACGTAGCAAAGCGCATCAAGCGACAGATCGACGTGACCGTGTTACTCTCAGGCAACCCATGCTACGGGGCGTGTGATCTTGACTATGACGCAGAAGCGGACTTGCTGGTTCATTTTGGTCACGCGGAGATTCCTGAACTCGCAGCTCAACGAGTACATTTTGTTGAGGTGCGGAGCGACGTCGACGTCATTCCAGTCGTAAATCAGGCGCTCGGACTTATCAAAGGCCCCCGGGTCGGTCTCGTGACAAACGTTCAACACGTGCACACGTTGGGCTCCGTCCGCCGTTGCCTCGAATCAGCTGGGCTTCAGAGTGCCATCGGATCCGGTGACGGGAGAATCAAATACCCCGGCCAGGTCTTAGGCTGTAATTTTTCGTCTGCACGTGCGATCGACGTTGACGAGTATCTATATATTGGAGGCGGCGTCTTTCACGCTCTCGGCGTGGCGCTGGCAACTGGCAAGCAGGTCATCGCCGCTGATCCGTTTCTGCACAGAACCTCCCTTCCTGACGCGAACCTCATTGTGAAGCAACGTTATGCCCTCATCACGAAGGCGCTCGACGCACGTACATTTTGCGTTCTCGCTGGCACAAAGACCGGACAACGGCGGCTTGACTTTGCCCTCGAACTCGCACAACAAGCCATAGAGCGCGGCTACGACGCGTACACAGTGACGATAAACGAACTGACTCCGTGGACGCTGTACCAGTTTCCCGCAGAAGCGTACGTCAACACCGCCTGCCCCCGTGTCACGATAGATGACGCAAGTCGTTTTAAAGCCCCGATGCTGACGCCAATCGAGTTTGAAATGGTGGTCGGAAAACGAGATCTCAGCGAGTACGCTTTAGACGAGTTCTCGCGCAGCTGAAAACGGCTGAACTCACGTCGGCTTGCCCGCGCTGCCCTCACCCCCGGGGCTCGCCTAGGGAGATTGTAGTGGAGAAGCAGGAACGCCGTCAACTTTCTTCTTCGCGGTGTTGGCGAACGCATCGAGTTTCAGCTGCATCGCCCGTTCAAGAGGTCTCTCGATAGGATACATACCGGTCAGACAGCCCAGACAGAGCTTCTCACGGGGAAGGCCGATAGAGTCGATCAGGCCGGCGAGCGTGATGTACTTGAGTGAATCAACGCCAATCATCAGTTTTACGCCGTCCACACTTTTACGGGCGGCAATGAGCTCCCCGTACGTCGGCATGTCGATCCCCAGATAACACGGAGAGACGATTGGCGGCGTTCCTATGCGCATGTGCACTTCCTCTGCCCCAGCTGCCCGCAGCATGTCGACGATCTTGCGCGACGTCGTTCCGCGCACAATTGAATCATCGATCATCACAACCCGCTTGCCGGCGATGTGCTTCTTGATCACGTTCAGCTTCAGTCGCACGGCGGTTTCGCGCAGATCCTGACCGGGCATAATAAAGGTCCTGCCCACGTAGCGGTTCTTTATCAATCCCTCGGTGTAAGGCAGCTTAGATTTTTCGGCGTAGCCAATAGCAAAAGCGATTCCCGAATCAGGAACCGGAATGATGATATCTGCCTCAACGTCGCCCTCTGCGAGCGTTTGACCAATTTTGCGCCGCACCTCGTAGATCAAAGCGCCATCCAGTATCGAGTCAGGGCGAGCGAAGTAGACATACTCGAACATGCAGTGCGCTGTCACTGCCGTTTTTGAAACCTTTTGGCTTACGAACCCGTCTGGATGAAGGACGATAATCTCTCCCGGGCGGACGTCTCTAAGAAGCTCCCCTCCAAGCGTGTCGATGGCAGCGCTCTCGCTCGACAAGACGTAGCCATCGTCGAACCTACCTATGCAGAGCGGCTTTATGCCGAAGGGGTCGCGGATGCCTATGACCGTATCGTTGATGAGCAGCGTGAGCGAGTAGGATCCACGTAGCTTGTTCATCAGCTCCTGAACGGCAGTGATGGTGTCGTAGCGCATGAGTTCCTTCACGAGCAGGTGCGCAATGACCTCAGTATCTGAATCTGACACGAAAATGCGGCCTTCGGCCTCAAGCGCCTGCCTAATCTCAAAAGAGTTCACGATGTCGCCATTGTGCGCTATGGCAATGGTACCCCCTCGATAGTTTACGAGGGCAGGCTGGCAGTTTTCTACCCTACTGAGGCCCGTGGTGGAATACCGCACGTGACCGATCCCTCGAGGTCCCTTGAGATGCCCGAGCCGGTGTTCGTCGAATACCTCGTGAACGAGGCCCATCCCGCGCTCAATGTGGATTGCCGAGTCGTGCGTGGCAATACCAGCCGATTCTTGGCCGCGGTGCTGCAGCGCGTAAAGACCGTAGTAGATAGGTAATGCGGCATCTTTGGAATCCAAGGCGATTCCGAACACGCCACACTTGTCTTGCATCAACCCTGTCCCTTTTCAAGGAAAAAATTAATACTTATTGAGGAAGCTATACTTCCGAAGCCTCCTGGAGCGACCAAATCCGCAGTGAACGCACGTTTTTTTGCGAAAGTTATAAGAGACAGAGCCGCAACGCCTGCACATCACGTGCGAGCGTTTCTGCCGCTTGCCCATCGACGGTGTTCCCTTTGTCATTCAGTTGCCTCGTAGAGCGTAGCTAAGGTGAGATGTAAACGACGTTGTCGCCCCGGACCACGATGGTGCCAAACTTCTTTATGGCCTCACCGTCTTTGAGCTCTTCAGCCTTGTCGAGAACAAGATTGAGGTGGACGTCATATCCCTGAAGCTCCCCTCTAAAATCTCTGCCCCCTTTGAGCCGCACGATCACTGGCATTTCCAAGGATTCGTTCAAGATATCAAGCGGCCTCTGACTCATTCTATGCCTCTCGTAAGTAGTTCTTCCCTGATAAGATACTTAAGTTTATCTTTGAGCGCCTTTTAACATCTACATGCGTGGCTGGCAAGCAACGACATTTTATGAAGGCCGACGCGGCACGGAGTGTCGTGACCGCGCTCAGCGCGTACGACACCGAGAGCACGTTAGAGGGGAGACTTGAAGTGCTCGAAACACCGGAGCGCACGCTCATTCTTTTGAACGGGGTGCCCGTGGCTCTATGCATTAACAACACGCCCTTTTTTACGGTACGCGGCGCCGCGGAACTCAAGCCCCGAAGACATCTCGTCACCGTCGACATGGGCGCCGTGCGATTCATCAGAAACGGCGCGGATGTCATGAGTCCCGGCATCGTGGATGCCGACGCCAGTATAGCGCCTGACGATCTAGTCGTAGTCGTCGATGAACGACACAAAAAGCCGCTCGGCATCGGAACGGCGCTCATTGCTGGCGCAGAAATGATTCGGGCGAGGAAGGGGAAGGCGGTGCAGATCGTGCACCACGTGGGCGACAAAATCTGGTATGTGTCATCTTAGCTCGTTTCCTTGCAATGCAAACACGCAGATCGTGCCTCCGGCTGCCGTTGGGGCCGAGGTAACTATATCAATGGTGGCGGCGCTATGTATCGGTACCGCGAGACTTCTTAAGAGTGAAACACAAAGACTATAAGATGCAAATGTGGTAACATGGAAAGAAGTCTATTGTAGGTGAACGTTCCAAATGGCGCAAAAAAGTTTGATCGATAGAATTTTTGGGAGTCGCCCTCACGCAGAACCGGATGAATACCTGGAGCTGGACCTCGGAGAGTACGAAGAGGTGCTTGAGGAGGAACCTGCAGGCACGTATGTCAAGGTCGCGGAGTTAATCAACGTGAGCAATCTCACGCAACTGAAAGACGAGGTCTATAAGGGCAACATCGTCATCATTGACATAGCCCACGTAAAGCAAGATCGCGTCACCCTCGACCGAATCGTCAAGGAACTGAGACAAGTAGCAACGGATATTCACGGCGATATCGCAGGGCTTGGAGACGACCAAATCATTGTGACCCCGATGTCGATCAAGATCGACCGCAAGAAGCTCGGGGCAAGCTCCTATTAGCTCCGGCACGCTCCATCACGCCAACATTTTTAGGTATGACACAGCAAGCAGCGATCGTGAGCACGTGCCCTCTATGCGCACACGAGCTCACCTTTAGGTTCAATACCGACGAGATACCCTTCTTCGGCGAAATAATGCTCGTGAGTGCGAGCTGCGGGTGTGGTTTCAAGTATGCAGACACAATATCGCTCCACGAACGCGAAGCCGCACGCTATGAAATAGAATTTGACTGCGATGACTTTACGACGCGGGTGATCAGGTCGTCATCTGGCACCGTGCAGATTCCTGAACTGGGCGTGACTATAGAGCCGGGCTCCGCATCTGAGGCTTATATTTCCAACGTGGAAGGCGTACTCTGCAGAGTCGAAGAGGTCATCCAAACGGCCACGAAGTGGTCGGCGGATGATCCCGCCAAGTTCGAGCTAGGGAACCGACTGCTTGAGAGGATCGATGCCGTGCGAAGGGGCGAAGGAACGATGACCCTTGTTATTGATGATCCATTTGGTAACAGCGCGATTATTTCGCCGCGAGCTCAGCGCAGGGCGCTCTCTGAAAACGAAGCTCACCAGTTAAAGACGGGGATAATCACCGTAGACGTTTCGGAGTAACCTCCGCGCCGACGAAATCGGAGGTTCCGGATTCTGTTTTTTTAAGGTTACGGGCGTGGCCCCGCGTGAGCTTAAAAGTACAAGTGCGAACCAGAGTCAAGCAATTGGCCCCAACGCGCGGCGACGCTATGCGGCGGTCGACACGTCTGCGGCTTTCTAGGCCACAAGGCACTTGCCGTAATGGCGGCCGTGGCATTAGCGGCCGGCAGGCCGCGTCCTATTCGAAGAAGGGACTGCGGTCTTAGCTGCAATACTTGTTTATACAAACGTTGCCGATGTTAAGAACGCTGAGGTAAAACAATGCAAAAAACACTGGAAAATCTTGCAAAAGCCTTCGCTGGCGAAAGCATGGCGCGAAATCGATACACGTCATACGCCAAGATCGCTAAGAAGGAAGGCTATGAACAGATCGCCGACGCGTTACTCACGACAGCAGACAATGAACGCGAGCACGCGAGCTGGAATCTCAAACTGATCAACGCTCTCAAAGCGGGCGCAGCAGGAAACGCTGACGAAATACACATAGAAGCTACCGTCGAGACACCGCTGGGCGACACAGCCGCGAATCTCAAAGCGACAATCGCAGGCGAGCACTACGAAACAACGACAATGTACCCTGAATTCGCTGATGTTGCCGACAGTGAAGGATTGCCTGAAATCGCTAAGAGGCTACGGGCAATCGGCGTAGCCGAAGCCCATCACGAAGAGAAAAACAAGAAAATGCTTGCGCAGGTTGAAGCTGGCACCTTCTTCAAGAAGGATCGGAAGGTTGAGTGGGTGTGCCGAGAATGTGGCTACGTACACCTTGGCGAAGAACCTCCGGAGAAGTGTCCCGCTTGCGACCATGACCGGGCCTATTACCAGCTAAAATGCGAAGAGTATTGAGTCAGCCTGAAAGGCCCAGCGAGAGGTCGGTGGGCCGGCGATAAGTGAACGTTATCCGTCCTGTAATTTGAACCGCAATAGCGCGGCGATGCCCCCTAATTTCTCTAAGCGCTTCCCCGGCTCGAACTCGGTGCTAAAGACGACCACGTGCCCATTCGAATTATTCACGGCCGTCAATAGTCTGTCGATGGCCGTTCCCCTTTCCCGTTCACCTCGTAAGGTCTCGTCGCCTATGAGGAGGGTGTCGATAGCGCCCCATTCGTGCGCTTTGGCGACCTCGGCCATTCCGTACGCTGCTTTGCCATTAACGGCGATCTCTCCAAGCAGGGCGTCCATTAGGCGCGTCTCACGCACCAAGTGGGCATCTTTGATGAGCCTATCGACCGCGCCGCGCCGCAGCACCTCTTGAAAGCCAGAGATACCAACTGACGTCGTGTTTTCAACAATCAGCCGGTCTGGGAAGCTCGTGTCCTTCTGTGTCGCGAACCGAACGAAATCGTCTTTGATAAACCCTGGGCCAGCGACAATGTAGTCCTGAGCAGCGGTATTGAGCAACTGGTTGTATATTTGGGCAAAGAACTCCGTTTGTGAGCTTTCGTCCAGCTTGCCGGCGCTTTGCGTTATGCTCGCTACCTCCTCTACGCCATACTGCCGCAGCACGCCGATGTGTGCTTGTCCTGACTCAATCGTGGCGATGGCAATTTCCGGGCGATTGGATTCCTCTATGGCTTTTTTGATGCGATCTACCTGGTCGCGTCGCCACCGCTTGATTATCGAAACGTCTCGCAGCGGTTCGATACTTAGCGTGTGATGTGACCCCACGTCTTGGCCGGACTCGATGGTCCCGCTAATGCGGAGACGGTTTGCAAACCGATGAAACTCGACCGAATCGACGCGAATCCCAAGCCGCATAGGTTTTCGCTCTGTCTTCTCCGGCCGCAACTTGTCGCTCGCGCTTTCAACTTTGCGAAAGGTTAGCGCAAAAACCAGGTCGCCCTTCTCAACGAGGTGCCTCAAATGCCACAGGTCATCGATTGACTCGGGGAGGATGGTGATTTCACCCTCAAGCTTCACGAGAGACTTCTTCAAAAGGCGCATAACGACCTCCTAGCTCGGCTTGATAGGCCTCGGTTTCTCGCTGGCCCATCGTATATTGGTTGGCGACGGATTGAAGATGCATTCGAAAACGCTATGGGCAATACACGAGCGACGATGTGCGTGGCCCATCAGTTCCGTATCACAAAACGCATGCGCAAGTGCGTGGCCTGTGACGACCTTTCCACAAAACAACACGCAAACTCGACTTGCCCGCTCAAGCAGCCGGACCCCTTGAGCGGCCGTCGGCGTCGGCTTACGGTGTTGATGCAGTTCTCGCGCACCAATTCGGTGGGTCGTCAGGTAGGTAGAAGCAAACCTGCCGACGAAATCGTGCTCCACGCATGATTGCTTCGTCAACGATGCTATTTATACATGGTTTTACCAATTTCGCGTTCGTGTCAGGCAGAAACGACAAAGCCGTGTCTTGAGGGGCTGGCATCCCTTGTTCGCACCTCGCTACGGCGTCGCTTCAGGAAGACGACTGCTAGCACCCCTCAGTGCAGTCCAGTCGAACGAACGGCAGCGTATCCCCCAAAGGATTTAAAGAATAAATTTACACATCAGACTATGATCCAAGATAGAAACTACGCTGAGGAGGAAGTTGCAGAGGATTTGCTCGATCTCATACGAGAGTACGAGGCCGAGATAAAGAAGCTGAAAGAGCGGGAGAGCGCCCTGCTCAGGTCACTCCAAGCTAGCCTCGGTGACAGCGCGGCGGCCCTAATCAAAGAATATGTGGCGGTCAGAACTGATTGGTCACTGCGCCTTTTCGAGCTCGATCTGCGGACGCGCTATGCAGATGAAGAGGCAGCGACGTCAAAAGCAGTCGACCGGATATTCAAGGAGTATGGGTAAGGTAGCTCAAGACCGTTTGTCTCGTCTCAGCGGAACCGATGCGTCTGAACATCGTCGGCTGAAGCGCTAACTCACGTTCCTAGACGTCTAGTTTTCCAAAACGCCTAGTTTATATAATAGTATTTGGTTTTGCATGCATACAACCGCTCTTAGCGGTGGGCTATCATGAACGCGATAGAGATCGAAGGGCTTACAAAGCGCTATAAGAAGGGCGTCGTTGCCGTCGAAGAAGCAACCTTCACGGTGCCACAAGGAACCGCATTTGGGCTTCTAGGACCGATCGGCGCCGGGAAATCAAGCATCATCAACATGCTGCTCAATTTCATTCAGCCCAGCTCTGGAACGATCAAGATACTCGATCGCGAGATCCCCGCACAGTTTCACGAGGTGCAACAAAGGATCGGTTACCTGCCTGACCGCCCAGGCTTCTACGGCAACTTCTCTGCGGAAAATAACCTCAGATTCTTTGCCAATCTCTCAAACGTGCGCGAAGAGCGCGAAGAGAAGATCGAGAAGCTCTTTAAGCTAGCAGGGCTTGAGGGTAAGGAGACAACCCTCGTCCGCGCGTTTTCCCTTGGCGATAGGAAGCGACTCGGCATCGCTGCTGCGATGCTAAACGAGCCAGAATTGCTTATTCTAGATGAACCCAGCACGGGGCTTGACCCGCAAGGCAGGCGCGACATAATGGCGCTCATTCACGAGCTCAACGTCCACGACGTCACGCTGTTTCTCGCCACGCACAACGTTAGGGATATCGCAGAAATATGCGATGTGGTGGCGACAATGAGTGCCGGGCGCATTGCTGCGCCGACCACGACTAAGGATTTCGTGGCGGACGTGCGCGGCAAGACAGTGGAACTCGAAGTGGACATAGCCAACGTAAACGAACGCGTTCTACAGGCCATAAGGTCGGTGAAAGGTATTAAATCGATCCAATGCGAAGGACTCAAGATACGTCTTGAGTACCGGCCTGGCATCAACGAGGACGTAAACTACGTAATCACGCGCGCTGGGGGCCGTTTGCGCTCCATGCGCGAGTCGCCGTCGCTCGAAGAGGCATATGTTCGCAGGATAGGGGGAAGAACGCGTTGAGTGAGTTTTCGGAGTCCGCTTACAAGTTTCTTGCCATCGCACAAAAGGATTTTCAGTCCGCGGTGAAGACGAAGCGCTTCATCATCTTTGGAGTCATATTCGTGTTGCTTGCGCTTGTCGGCGCGTACTATGGTAATGTTGACGTCGCCCGATCGATTTCGCCAATAAGCGGTGCGCCAAATCCGGCGACGCAACCAGTCAACTACGCGATTAGCGTGTCGTACTCATATAGCGAAGCTATTTTGACGATACTTGCGCTGGCGCTTTCTTACGACGCCCTGACCGGTGAGCGATCAGCACGGACGCTAACACAGCTCGTGGTGCGACCCATTACACGCAGAACGATACTTTTTGGCAAGTTCGTTGCTTATCTCGCAGCTGCAGGCGGACTGTTTGTGGTCACGACGCTCGTGCTGTATATCGGTCTATCCGTAATCACGCGGAACGTTCCAAGCTCGAGCGACGTCGACTATTTGATCCTCTCTATGGGCATTATACTGTTGTATGTTATGTCATTCATCGCGATAGGGCTCCTGATTTCAAGCTTGACGCGCACGAGCCTCGACTCATTGCTTGGTGCCGTATTCGTCTGGATCCTGCTCTTGGTTTTCACCTACGCAGGCGTTGCCCTCGGACTAAGCGCGATAAATCTAAGCGCCACTTCCGATATCCCCTACACCCTGTTCCCTGGGTACGCGAAGATATTGCTTTGGATCAATCCTGGAAGCCACAACGTCGCTATCCAGTCGCTCGCCGGGGACTTCTCTAAGCTGACTTCAGGGCTTAATTACACGGTGAACGTGATTTTCCTCATCGCCTCGATCATTGTTCCGCTGATACCGGCCTATTACTTCTTCAACCGATCCGATGCAGTCTGAGTGTGCGCCCAATATGGGGTTCTTTTCCATTTATCTTACCTGCGCAGTTCACGCTTGATTTTTGAATTTAGTCAAGATCGATCATTATTTATAAGATAAATCGGCAATACTGAGTATACGTAAGGAAGACAACCATCACGAAGAGGTGCCAAAAACAGATGAAAAAGCAAATTGGCTTAATAGCGTTATCTACACTGCTTATCGCATTCGTTGCATTTTCGGGCGTTGCATCGGCCCAATCAAGCAACGTTCAAGTGCTATTCTTCTACTCACCCCTGTGCTCCATCTGCGAACAGGTGAAGCCGCTCGTTGAAAGCGCGGCGGCGCAGACCGGCGTCCATCTCATTGAGTATGACGTGAGCCAGTCACCCGGGTCTGGAATCGCACAAGCAAATGGCATTACAGGAACCCCGACGATAGTCATTCAAGGGGGGCAGACCCTTGTGGGCTCTGTCACTGAACAACAGATCATCACAGCCATCCAAGCAGCCACAGGCTCTGCAGCGACGGTTTCAGGAGGACATCCGACAACAACACCTACTGCGACCCCGTACCCCACTGCGACCCCGACAGCTACTCCGACAGCTACTCCGAAGCCGACAGCTACTCCGAAGCCGACAGCTACTCCGAAGCCGACAGCTACTCCGAAGCCGACACCAACAAAACAACCGTCGATTCAGGTCATTACAGCAACCAAAACACCAACTGCTTCAACGCAAACAGTTCCTGAATTCTCACTGCTCGGGCTAGGTGCTCCAGCGTTAGTAGTAGGCGCAATATACCTGTTCTTGAGAAGACGATAAAGAGGGTTATTCATTTAACCCCTCTATTTATTCAATAACCCCTGCTAGTACACTGAGTGCTAGCTTTGTTCTGACTAAGAAACTTTTTGACTCAACTTTTCCAGTGGAAACACTGGAAGCAAAAGAGAAGCTATTTATATCGCTTTAAAGGATTTTCAAGGGTAATACCAATAGCGCTCCCACGGGGGGCAAGGGAGGTAATTCGTTGGAACCGAGGCAAATGGTGATGACACTCCTGATCGGAGTTGTTCTCATCGTGTTTTCAGTACAGGTGACAGCCGCGTATTGTGCTAACTGCCAAGTCCACTACAACAGCGAAGTTATGACTGTAAACGCTCCTACTTCGGCGCCGCAGGACACTACGGGTCACATCGGGCCGTTCTCAGTCCTTGACCCTTCAACGGCATTTACAAGCCCGAGTCAAGTGAATCTTGCAAACATCGTGCTTCAACTTTTGTAGGCGGCCCGGGAGGATCAGATCCCCCGGCTTTCTTTATCTTTTTGCAACAAATAGATAGATATGTGGTAGCAGATACCTAAGTTGCATGAAGCAATAATGGCGACAATACGCATCGTTCAGATCGTAACGATTTTCATAGTCCTGATGGCATTTACTATCACGCCAGCTCTTTTTTTTTGCAGAACGCACAAAACGTTCAAAACTTTCATCTTGTGGAAACATATTACAATCCGCATTCACTGAGCGATTACAGCGGGAATAACGGAGAGGCCAAAAATAGATGAAAAAGCAAATTGGCTTAATAGCGTTATCTATATTCATTATCGCATTCGTGGCATTCTCGGGTGTTGCATCGGCCCAAGCAAGCAACGTTCAAGTGCTATTCTTCTATTCGCCCCATTGCTCCGTTTGCGAACAGGTGAAGCCGCTCGTTGAAAGCGCGGCGGCGCAGACCGGCGTCAAGCTCATTGAATACAACGTGAGCAAATCGCCCGGAGATAGGATCGCACAAGCAAACGGTGTAAATGGCACACCAACTATAGTCATACAAGGAGGGGCGACTCTTCGAGGCAACGTCACCGAACAACAGATCGACATAGCCATCCAAGCTGCCGTCGGCGACGCAACTACGAACGCAACTACGAACGCAACTACGAACGCAACTACGAACGCAACTACGAACGCAACTACGAACGCAACTACGAACGCAACTACGAACGCAACTACGAACGCAACTACGAACGCAACCCCAACGTCAAGTGTCCCAACCGTCAGTTTAGCTCTTTGGACACCATCAACGCCTACCCTTGCTACCCATGTAGTAAACGACTCGCAACTCAAGCACTCGAGTGAAGTTGCCGTAAGCTCCAACGAAAAACCCCAATCCAGCACGTCGCTGACAAACACCACGCAGTCGGCCGCGGGAGCAAAGGAGCTGAATGCAGACCCTGAGAACTGCAGTGCGCCACTGACCCAGCCAACGAGTCTGGTTAGCGCGTCGCAGAAGTGTTTAGTGTACGCCCCGTCATTGCCGGTGCCTGCGGACTCGTCAAATGCGTTCGCTGAAGCGACTGCGATATCAGCGGAAGCATCTGCGCTGTCACAGAATGGCTCAGTGCCGAGTTTGACCTTGCCAGTAGCCCAAACGAGCAGCACAGCCAGTTTGCCCGCGCAGTCCGTGTTCGAGTTTGCTCTACTGGGGCTAGGAGCCCCGGCGCTCCTTGTCGGTTTGCTGTACCTGTTGCTAAGAAAGGTTTAAGAACTATCATCTTTTGGTTATCTTTTGTAGCTCCCCTGCTTACGACGCGCTTGACTGCGTAGTTTGTTGTAGCAAGGCATCGTTTGGCGTCAGTAGCCAGCGCTTGTGACGTTTGGCGCTGTTTGTGACGCGCTCTTGCAACGAAAAAGGCTTTCTAAGATCAGGTTTAATGGGGATCGATGATCAGAGTTGGGATAATAGGCGGATCTGGTTACACAGGCGGGGAATTGCTGAGATTGCTCGTTCAGCATCCAGACGTCGACGTGACCATAGTGACTTCGCGGGCCCTCGATGCTGTCCCGGTCACCGATGTTCACCGCTATCTAAAGGGGTTTTATGACCTCCGGTTTGTAAACGCCGAAGCCAAGGCGGTGGCCGAACAATCGGACGTCGTATTTCTCGCGGTCCCCCACGGCGCCGCCATGGGAATCGTGCCGGATCTCATCGATGAGGATGTTCGCATTATCGACCTCAGCGCCGACTATCGTCTCGGACGGAACTATGCGGAGGTCTACGGCCCGCACACCGATCCTCGAGACGCTGTCTACGGGCTACCCGAACTGCACCCCGAAGTTGCCCACGCCGACCTGTGTGCCAACCCCGGCTGCTACCCTACGGGAGCAATCTTGGCTGCGGCGCCGCTCGTCAAAGCAGGACTCGTCGATCACGCAGTATTCGATTCGAAGTCCGGGATCTCGGGCGCAGGGGCAGCTCCAACGGAGACGTCGCACTATCCTAACTTGGCTGAGAACGTGGTACCGTACCAACTAACGAAACACCGGCACAAAGCCGAAATCGTTCAAGAGCTCCAGCGACTTGGAAACGTCGCCGTGAACTTCACCCCTCACGTTATCCCGTCCATTCGAGGCATCCTCACCACCGCGCACATCTTCACCAGCGCTGAACTCGATGAGGATCGGATCCGATCACTTTACGAAGTGTTCTACGCCAACAGTCCGTTCATTCGGTTCAACGTTCCGTCGCTCGGGTCCGTCCGAGGCACGAACTTCTGCGACCTGTTCATTGAGCGAGACGCATCGACAAACCGCGTAGTCGTCGTCTCCGCCATTGATAACATGGTGAAGGGCGCGTCAGGCCAAGCCATCCAGAACATGAACCTCATGTTCGGTCTCGATGAGACGACCGGCCTCTGGTCTCCGGCACTGTCGCTCTGAGGTGACAATGAAAGTCGTAGACGTCATGAATCCAACCGTCATTTCAGTGACACCCAACACGACGGTGCGCGAGTGTATCAAGCTCTTACGGGAAAACAAGATAAGCGGCGTTCCGGTGGTGGCGGGTAGAGACATCGTCGGCATCATAACGGAGAACGACATACTCTCGCTCCTCGAGATACCCGAACACACAGGGTACTGGCTTCCGAGTCCCCTCGAGATCATCGAGGTTCCGGTGCGCGAAATTATCGAGCGCCTCGAGCTGAGAGACTCGATGAGCGAAGATATGGGCGAGTGGACGGTCGATCGCGTCATGAAAAAGCCCGTTCACACCATAGATGGCGATGCAGATATCGAAACCGCTACCGAACACATGATACGGCACAAGATCAACCGGCTTCCAGTCGTCGACGCAGCTGGTCAATTGATCGGAATCGTCACGCGCGGCGATATCATAAGAGGGATTGCTGAGGGCAGTTAATGCGCGTCGTGGAGGGGGGCGTCTGCGCGGTGCGCGGAGTGAAAGCCTCCGGTTGCAGGGAGGGCAAAAATGGCCTCGCGGTCATCACCGGTGGCGGGCAAGCAGCAGCGGTGTTTACCACCAACAAAGTTACCGCAGCTCCTGTCATCGTTACGCGAAAACACCTCATCGAGAGTCAGCAGATCTTGGCGGTGGTGGCAAACAGCGGGAGCGCTAATGCTTTTACGGGACCAAATGGCATAGAAGATGCCGAGAGGGTCGCCGAATCCCTTGCGCGCCGCTTGCACATTCGCACAGCCGACGTTGCCGTTGCATCAACTGGCGTCATCGGAACCCCGCTCAACGTGAGCTGGATCGATTCGAAGATCATCGAGGCTCTATCGACGATAACTGATGAGGCCGATGGCAGTCTTGCAGCGGCACGAGCGATAATGACGACTGATTCCACACCGAAGCAAATGGCAGTCGAGATCGACGGCGTGGCACTAGGCGGCATAGCGAAGGGGGCGGGGATGATTGAACCTCAGCTATCCACGATGCTCGCTTTTATCTACACGGACGCTCGGCTCACTGCTGACGTTTTGCAGACGTGCCTGAAAAAAGCAGCCGATCTGAGCTTCAACATGGTCGTCATCGATGGCGATACGAGCACCAACGATACGGTTCTTCTGATAACTACAGGCGAGAGCTCTTCGGCCATTGACATTGATGATTTTCAAAACGCGCTGAACTTTGTGTGCGTTGAGCTGGCGAAAATGATCGCACGCGACGGCGAAGGCGCGACAAAAATGATGGAAGTGACCGTCGCTGGCGCACGAAATCACGAGGACGCGATCAAGGCGGCAAAAGCTGTCGTACGATCACCTCTAGTGAAGACGGCGCTTTTTGGAGCGGATCCTAATTGGGGTAGGATCGTCACTGCCGTTGGCTACTCTGGTGCATTCATGGATCCGGAGGCCCTTTCACTCGCGCTGTCAGATGGAAAAGACACCTCCGTTGTATTGGTCGAAAAAGGCCTCATAAAAAGTGCGAGCGCTGATAGAGTCGACGAGGAGGCGCTTTCGACAATAATGAGCGGTAAGGAGATCTCGATCCTGGTGGATTTGGGGGTGGGGGCCGCAGCGGCCACGGCTTGGGGCTGCGACCTCACTGACGACTACGTGCGCATCAACGCCGAATACACCACCTAAGGACTAGCCTTCGATCTGCGATCTTATCCTGAGAGCCTGACGCGCTATGTCCGTTTTGTTCAAAATCGTGGCCATTTTCGCAATAGATTCCATTAGTCGCACCGCTTGATCGAGGTAGCTCAGCACGTCGCCTGAATACGCGTGTACACCAAATTCGGACATCCGTTCTACGATCTCGCCGGGATCGAGACCCGCCACCCGTTGTTCGATGACCCACTTCGAGAAGTTACGTTCAGGACAGCCACAAAATGGCGACCCTTCGCAGCTGCAAGCAACGAATGCCACTGAAAAAGCCAGGACGCCGTCAAGCTCTTTTTGGTCGAGATAGGTCAGCTCATCGCTATTTCCTGAGAAGAGCATCTCAAGGTTTCCTCCGCTGAACACATTGGGAGATACGTTGACTCGGAGCGCCTTCGCGTAGCGTTGCACGTTGTTGAGGTATACCTGCGTAAAAACTTGCAGCTTCTGCAGGATATCGAACGGAGCGACGCCTTTCTTCACGGCCTCGGCCACTTGGACGGCTTCAGGGATAGTGAGAAAATCAGCAGCGACGACATGTCCAAGCTTCGTCGCTCGACCGTCCCCGGAAACAAACCCCAGGCGCTTGAGGCGCCGCAGCTGAGCGCTGCTGTCATAGTGGGCGAGCATTTTGACGCTTCGACCGAACGTGAGGTTTGCGAGCACCTGCTCTGCCTGCTGGTCGTCGTCATATTCGATATCGACACTATCTGCGGAGCTTGAGAGTAGTTTGATCGCGATCTCATCCTCCGTTTGCGCCGCCTTGAATTTCTGGCTAGGGTCAGCAAGCAGGAAGACCTTGCCGACGTCGTGATAGTCTGGCCGCCCGGCACGCCCGAGCATCTGCTGAAACTCTTGCGGGGTTAGCCAGTTGATGCCCATCGCCAGGGACTCAAAGATGACTTGCGACGCGGGAAAATCAACACCAGCCCCGAGCGCCGCGGTGGTTACGACCGCTTCTACGGCGCCTTTGGCAAAGTTGGTTTCGACCTTCTTTCGTTCGCCGTACGAAAGGCCTCCGTGGTAGGGGGCGCTCTTCGCCGAGAGTGATTTAGACAGCCTATGACAACGCGCCCGGGAGTTCGTAAAAATGATCGACTGACCTTTATAGCCCTTGCTCGATGTCCGCGAGATCTCGTGTCGAACCAGCTTATTGATGATAGTCAGCTTGTCCCGCTCATTAGCGAAAACGAGGTGGCGCTCGATCGGCACCGGGCGTTCTTCAAACTCGATAAGCTCAGCACTAAGCTCGTGAGCGAGCGCGTGCGGGTTCCCGACGGTTGCAGACAGGTAAATCCGCTGTGAACGCGGGGCTAACGTCTTAAGCCGTGAGATGAGCCCGTCAAGCCGGCTTCCGCGCTCTTCGTCTTCTAGCATATGCACTTCGTCGACAACGATCGTCCCGATTTCGCCGAGGAGCTCAGCGTCGCCCGTGCGAAGCACCTGATCTATGCCCTCGTACGTCCCCACGAGAATGTCAGCTGAATAATCAGGCTCAACTCGGATCCAGTCTCGCGTCCGAATCCTGCTACCGCCGATCCTGAGGCTTACATTCAGGCCAAGGTCGCGGTAGCGGCCGTCAAAATCATCGTATTTCTGGTTTGCAAGAGCGACTAGGGGCACCACGAATAATAGTTTTCCCTTGCCGCTGAGCAGGTTATTAACGCCTGCCAGCTCCCCAATAAGCGTTTTTCCCGTGGCCGTTGCCGACACGACCAGAAAATCCTTGCCCTTCAAAAGCCCCTGCTCCACTGCAAGAGATTGGACGGGAAGCAACGCTGATAGCTGTTTCTTAAGCAGCCGCTTCAGCCTGCTGTCCACTTCGAGTTCGTCGACCGTAATGCACGGGTAGCGCTCGGTGCCGCGCGAAAGCACATCATACCGTGTAAGCTCAGGATCGACACCGGAATCGAGGAAACGAGTAACTCGGTCGAGATCGCGCACTTTGTTAAGGAGCGTATTGAAGTGATCTTTGTGCATAAAACCGTGAAAACTGAGCTCTCGCCGCAATTCTGACTGGGCGCATTCCATACAGATGAGCGCACCATGGTGGCGTACGAAATTGGCGTCGACGGGCTTGTAGCGGTGCATTCCGATGCAAAACCCGCAGACGAGTACCCGATCATAGGGAATCTGGTAAGCCTTTAACAGTTCCACGAGATCTTGAAACACCCTCTGGTCGGGTAGCGCGGCATCTTGGCGCTCGGCAAGCGTGATGTCGTGCTGACGCAAAACCTCAACGACGTCAGCTGGCCTCCTGAGATGCTCTTTCCCGCCGCGGATCTCCACGAATCGCTTCGGCCTCGGCCCTTTATGGGTGGGGCGAAGCGTCAACGTCGCGTCGAGGTCACATTGCGCGGGCTGGGTTGAAAAAACCTTAACGCTAGAGCGCTGCGCGTAGGCGATCAGGTGAGCCATTTACTGGTTTCCTGCGCTGAGATCGACGGATTCGTAGGAAATATCGTGCGACATGAGGTTCGCGATGAGAGGCGGCACCGCCTCATCAACCGCGACGACCACCGTTGAGAGCCCCCGAAATGCCGCTTCGATGACGCCCTCAGCGGCACCGTACTGCATCAAGGGTGAAATGCCCGCTTTTCTTACCGAAACCAGCGCTTCCAAACCAAGAATCGCGACAGGCTTGCCCGCCGCAATCCGCCTGAGTCCTTCTAGATCCACAGCTGCTGACCCGCCTCGTTGAACCCGAGGAACGACTGCGATCGTCACGTGCGCGCGGTCCATTGGGATGATCCCGCTCAAGTGCTCGACGCCAACGTCGTCGCCGCTACGCGCATCACCTATCGCGGTTCCACGCGCGCGCGACTCATCGCTGTCTGAGTGAAACGCATAAAGAAAGCCATCGCGCATCTTCAGCCCCACGGTTGTCCCTTTGCTGACGTCTTCTTCCGCGATAGCTGTCCACACGGCCACTTTCCCCACGATGTCTTCCGTGATATATCGTATGTACTTGTTGAGCTCGTTCGTCCACTCGATGATCAGCTCAATGCCTGCCTTGGTGACCTCGTACTGCCCGCGTTTGTTAAACTTCACGTATCCGTCAGCGACAAGCTCCTTGAGATGCTCGGAGACGGCTTGAGGAGTCACCCCGACCCGGTCAGCAACTTCTCTTTGTCGGATCTTGGGCTGGAGCGCGGCTACTTCCACAAGCACCTGCATCTTGGTGCTCTTTCCTTTTTTCATCGGCCAAAAAAAGAGACTATCTTTTAGCCAGCTCAAATCGATGACCCTTCACCACAAGATTCTGCGACCGTTTGGCGATGCCCCTGAGAAACGTCGGGCTCTGGTTCAGAGTGCGTGAAAGGTTTTGGACTGAACTATTCCCATTTCTCACCTCGAATTCCATAGCATCGGCCACGTCGCGCAGCATTTCGTCATCGGTGATCGCTATACGGATGAGATCACATATGTCAGAAATCGAACACTGGAAGTCGGCACGAAGTTTCGAATAAGACGTGTGGTATTCAATTTGTGGCGTATTTCCTTGCTCGGGCATGCGCCATTTGGTCTCCACGAGACCAGTCCTTTGAAGCATGTCGAGGCTGTAATAGATATCTTCCTGCAACATCTCCCTGAGTTCGTCTTCGGTTCTCCAGCCGTTGAGCAGTGAGCTAAAGACCTTTTTGTGGGCGTCTGACTTAAAAACTCGTAAGAGCGGGACTAGATCAGCCGGATCATTGACGATGCGGGTCCTGTTGTTCATGTGACTACCTCGCATATTAGAACGTCGCAAAAGTAATTAAACTTTTTGAACTCCGGAATAGACATTAGATAGGAACGCGTTTATAGAATGCAACACGAATTGCGGCAATTGGATTACCATGGGACCACAGGCGAACGAGCGCATACGAGCGAAGATACGCGTTAAGGGCGTTGTGCAAGGGGTAGGCTTCAGGCCGTTCGTTTATGCGCACGCCGTCGAACTGCAACTGACTGGCTATGTCAAAAACCTTGGTGCGCACGTGGACATCGAGGTAGAGGGGTCGCGCGCCGCTATAGTTCAGCTCATCGAGTTTCTCAAACAGGGCCCGCCCATTGCGCGCATTGATGATGTAAGCGTGGAATGGGGTCGCCCACGCAAATACACCGAATTCACGATCGAGTCTAGCGGTGAGGGCGAGTTTGGCTTCACGTCGCCAGACATCGCGATGTGTGACGACTGCCTGCGGGATTTGAGGGAAAGTAGACGGTACGAAGAGTACTGGGCCACTTCGTGCGTAAATTGCGGTCCACGATTCACAGTGACCGAGAAACTTCCGTATGACCGCGAGACGACCTCGATGATCGACTTTCCCATGTGCTCGGAATGCGAACGGGAGTACCGCAACCCAAAAGATCGTCGTCATCACGCGCAAACCATCGCGTGCGAACGCTGCGGCCCGACGCTCGTGCTGCTCAACCGGGATTTGCAGCGCTTAAACGAACCAATCAGCACGGCCGGGCGATTGTTACTCGAAGGCCACGTTCTGGCTATAAAAGGGATTGGCGGCTTTCACCTCGCCTGCATCTTTGATTCTGCAAGAGAGCTAAAACGACGTTTGGGCAGATCTACGCAGCCCCTCGCGATTATGGCACCGAGCGAGACGTGGGTTGAGGACAATCTCCTCGCAAACGGACAAGAGCGCGCACTGCTCACGTCAAACAAACGGCCCATAATGGTCCTCGACAAACGCGTCCAAGGCACGTTTAGCGAAGTCTCGAATCTCCATAACATAGGCGTAATGCTTCCCTATAGCGGCCTGCACTACCTCCTCTTTGATATCGTAGATCAGCCACTGATCATGACGAGCGCGAACACGCCCGGCGAGCCGATGATTATCGCCATCGATGATGCGCTCGCAAACCTGCGAGAGAAGGCCGATTTTTTCCTACTCCACGATCGGCGGATAGTCAACCGCTGTGACGACTCGGTACTGCGAGTGCTAGACCAACCTGCATTTATCAGGATGTCGCGCGGGTACGCGCCCGTCTCTTTTGCAGTGCCTGTAACGTACGACAAGAACATTCTCGCGCTTGGCGCAGAGATGAACGCGACCGTGACGACCTATAAGGACGGCCGGTGCTACATCAGCCAACACGTGGGCAACATCGACAAGCCGAAGACCTTCGACTACCTTGAAGCATCCGTCCACAACCTCATCGAAATGAGCGGCGTCGACGTGAGCGTTATCGCGCACGACTACCATCCAACCTTGCGCTCCACACGTCTCGCCGCCGAGCTCGGAGCCGCTTACGCCGTTCAACACCACCAAGCGCATATCGCGTCGCTCATTGGCGAGGGGGCCCCTAATGACCTCATAGGTATCGCCATCGATGGTATCGGCTACGGGTACGACGGTACTATCTGGGGTGGAGAGGTGTTTTTGCCCACTTTAGAACGGATAGGGGGCCTCATACCCGTTCCGATGCCAGGAGGCGATCTGGCCACGAGGCATCCTGTGCGGATGGTAGCCGGCATCCTGCACGGCATCTACGATGAGGGAGAACTTGCAGCGACGCTCGCCTCGCTTGGTCTCAGTCAACTCGAGTCGTCGATTCTCCTGCAGCAAATTGAACGGAACGTGAACGTCCCGATGACCTCGAGCACTGGGCGCGTGCTTGACGCTGTTTCTGCAGCGCTTGGAATATGTCAAAAACGGACCTACGATGGCGAACCGGCAATGACGTTAGAGGGCGTCGCGCGCTACGGTTACCCGGACGTAGCGCTACCGCTCGAAATTTCGACCTACCGCGATCGGCCGATTCTCGACACTCGACCGGTGCTCGCCGAGATCCTCCACGCAAAAAAGCACGGCCAAAGCACCAAGAACATTGCCGCCTCGGCACAGGTCACGATCGCGCGCGGGATTGCAACGATAGCTGCCGAAGCAGCGGAAGCCATCGGAACGAGTAACATCGGACTATCGGGGGGTGTCGCGTATAATAAGGCTATTGTCACGACGATTAGCGAGGTGTGTGATACGCGCGACCTCGTCCTCTTTACCAATACAAAGGTCCCTCGAGGGGACGGCGGCGTTTCGTTCGGCCAAGCAATTCTCACCGCTATGGTCAAAAGCGGCAGCTACGATTTCAAACTGTCTGCAACGTGAAGCGCTGCCGGGGGTGTCGTGGCGCAGCGCGCGCCCACGCGCAAGGTCCAACAACGCGTGCTACGCCTTTCTGACGATGACCTTGCCCTTGGTAGAGATATAGCCGATGCGTGCCTTCCCGTTTATCTCCACGTTTCCTTCAGCGACAATCCGGTCAATCACCGCGTCAGGCTTGATCGTAACACGCCCGGCGCTGTCTATTTCCCTTAGGCGAACGCCTTCCAAAAGTGTCGTGTCATCAGTCGTCGTCAATATGCCACCTATCTCAGCGTCGTTTCCAATAAAAGCGCTTTCTGCCCTAACGTCCCCGCGAACGGTCGACCTGTTGCCTAGACTAAGCGACCCTTCTACAATCAGATCGCCCCAAAAGCCGACGTGGGTACCGGTGATCAAACTACCGCGCACGTGCACGCTCTTTTCAAAAAATGCGTCGTCTTTTATGACGTAGGTGTTGCTCTGCACGTGCTTTCGAACAAGGCGTGCCGTGTCATCCGCTTTCATGATCCACCGAGGCTCGCTGTAAAGTCCGTGCCTCAAATGCAACGGTAGGTCAGCCGAAGAGCTATTTACTTTTTTGGCCTGTAATCCTTAGATTCCGCCGACGACGTAGGCGAGCAATACCACGACCATACCGTACTTAACCACGGTTGACGCCCTCGCCGGATCGCTCCGTGAGAGCGCGACGCCATACAGGAGTATCACGTCAGCCGCAATGACGATTCCGAGGTAGGGATAGCCGGACGCACCGATAATGAACGGCAGAGGGCTGACCGCGACCGCCGCGAGCATAAAAAGTGCAGCAGCTGCCAGCGATCCAAGCACCCCATACCGAATAGGCAACGTCGACGCGCCCGCTCGCCGGTCTCCGGTGAGATCCTCAATATCCTTAACGACTTCACGTGAGGTGATTGCGAGCATTGCGCTCACAAAGAGCACACCAGGGATAAAGAACGAATAAACGGCTGCCCCGCCGAAGAGAAAGATCGACCCCGTCAGGTATCCAATCAACAGGTTACCAACGAGCACCGATCTCTTCAGCTTCCACGAATACAACACGAGGAGGACAGCATTAAGCGCCGCGAGCCCAAAACAGATGGGGTTGATGAGTAGGGACGCCGCAGCGCCGAAAAGCAAGAGCGTGAGCGCGTATACGAGTGCACTACGCCGCGTGATGAGCCCGCTCGGCAGGGCGCGACGCGGCTTGTTGACCCGGTCAATATCGACATCAAAGTAGTCGTTGATGACATTGCCTCCGGCGGTGACGAGAAACACCGCGACGAACGCCAAAACCGCGGGCACGATCACGTCGTAGGCAAGCGGCGCCTTGCTCACAAAGACGCCGATGAGCGAAGCAAATGCCGCCATCAGGCAGTTGAAGGCACGTATCTCAGCAATGTACGAGCGGGTGCGTGATCGCATGCCTAATCGAATCAGCTTCCCTCAGATCGGACGGGCTCACGTTCCGAGCTTAACCGCGTCCGTCATTTTCTTGAGAGACGCGACTGCCGAGTACGCCGCGAGCTTGCTCGTGCGCTCATTTTCGGTCGGAACATTGTCAAATCGGGCAGTAAGCCTCCCAAAATCCCCTTCGACTTCGACGACGTGCACGTTTCTTGTCAGCGTCGGATCAACAGCGATGCGGACGATCGTTCGGTCAAATCCGACGCCGGCCAGAGCGAGCGTCGCTGAGACGTTAATATTTTGTGGGAAGCCTTGAATCGCCTCGTCGGCGGTACCTTCGAATATGAGGGCAGGGCGGGAGAGATCAATGGCGTTACGGATGACGTAGGGGGCGGTTTGGAGGCCCGCTGAAGGCTTGGTTGTAGTGAGTGTCACCCGGTTGATCGTTCCCTGAGACGCCGCAAGGAGCGCATCGATGCTCCCGATGGCGCCTGATGGGATATAAAGGCGACAGTCGTGCGTGCGCGCCGCCGCATACACCTGCTGTCGAAAGTCCGCGTCAACCAGCGCGCCGATACTGAGCAGCATCAAATCCGTGCCCTTTGTCAAAACGCTGAGCGCGATATCGCGCGCTGCCTGCATTGAGGCGCATTCCACAACGAGGTCAGCTTGGTCGATAACGTCGAACAGTGACACGGACGATGCCGCAGGGGTCGTATCTGCCAGATGCTGAGCGCGATCGGGGTGTCTGTCCATCAGGAGGAGTTTGCCCCTGAAGCCATCAGCCCCCAAGGCACGACAGATTTCTGTTCCTATCACGCCACATCCAATAATTCCGATGATCATCTTGAAATCCTTTAAGATAGTTAAGATAGAAAAGCGTATGTGGTGATCGTTTGAATTCGCGCGACATTGAGAGGTTTCTGGCTGAGGATGAAGGATTCGGCGACATAACGACCGCTCTCCTGCCCGACGTCGAGGGCTCTGCTAACGTCATCGCACACGAAGACGGAATCATAGCAGGATTATCAGAGGCAGAGAGCATTTTTGCGTACTACAACCTCGTGACCGTCCCACTGTGCTGCGATGGAGACGTCATCAAAAAAGACGATACCATTTTGCGCGTCATAGGACCAGTCAGGGGTATTCTTGTCACCGAACGCGTCGCACTCAACTTCCTATGCCGCATGAGCGGCATTGCCACGATCACGCGCCGCTGTGCGGAGACCGCTGGTACGGTGACGATTGCCGCGACCCGGAAGACGACGCCAGGCTTCAGACTTTATGAAAAAAAGGCAGTGGCGATCGGAGGCGGAGACCCGCACCGCTACTCCCTCTCAGAGGCCTACCTCTTCAAAGATAACCATCTGAAAGTAATCTCTGCAGAAGACGCCCTGCGGGAAAAAGCGTTCTTCACGAAGAAAGTGGAGATCGAAGTCGAATCCGTTGACGAGTGCGTGAAGGCAGCAAAGCTTGGACCAGACATCATCATGTTCGACAACATGGACGTCGAACAGATCACTGCGGCCGTCAGCAAGTTGAAGGCGCTCAACCTGCGCGGCAACGTGCTACTCGAAGCGTCAGGCGGCATTAAACCCGATAACGTCAGGAAATACGCTGCGACCGGGGTCGACGTGCTCTCACTGGGTTACCTTACCCACTCGTCGCGGTGGCTCGATTTCAGCCTTGAACTTGACGCGCCGGATTAGACGAGCGAGGTCGCGATAAGACTCACCGATCCTGCCAAAAGGTCGACCTCTTCAGCCGTGTTATATGCCCCGAACGACGCCCGCACGGTTCCGTTGATGCCAAGAGACTCTAAAGCCGGCATAGCGCAATGGTACCCGCTCCTCGTGCAGATCTTGCTTGTCTCATCGAGGATCATCGAAACGTCGTGCGGGTTCAGCTCTCCGACGTTGAAGGGAACCACCGCCGCGCGGTCTTTTGGCCCATAGACCGTCACATTGTCGATTTCTGCCAGTTTTCTTGCGGCGACTCTCGCCAGCGTAGCAACATGCTTTTCGACGTTCGCGACGCCAAGCGCGTTGACGTATTCCACAGATCGCCCGAGGCCGATGACTCCTGGGATGTTGGGGGTGCCCGCTTCAAAACGGGCGGGCGGTTCGAGCAGTTTATATTCACAGCCGCGCACCCATTCGACCGCGCCGCCGCCGAGCGTAGTTGGACGCAGCTCCTCCGGATCACGCAGGATCAAGATGCCCGTCCCTTGCGGACCGAGCAGCCCTTTGTGGCCCGGCACAGCTAGATAGTCGCATTTCAAGTCTTTCACTGACAGATCCATATGACCCGCAGACTGGGCTGCGTCTATCAACACTGGCACATCGTTTTTGCGCCCAATCTTGACGATACGGCTTATGTCTTGGACAGAACCGAAGACGTTTGACACGTGAGAAATCGTGATGAGCTTGGTTCTGTCAGTGATTGCTGCTTCAATCGTGGAAGGATCAACGATGCCTTCCTGATTCGCTTCAACAAGGTCGAGCACGACGCCTCGCGCACGGAGAGCGACCCACGGCAGGTAGTTCGAGTGATGTTCAATCATGGATGTGATCACGTGGTCTCCGGGCGTCCAATCCTGACCGTGGGCGACGATGTTGATGCTTTCTGTCGTGTTCTTGGTGAAGATAACGTTGCCAGGCTCACACGTGAAAAAATCTGCTACTGTCTCGCGTGCGGCTTCGTAGTGCTCTGTCGTCTGCTGGGCCAAGCGATGCGCTCCCCTTCCGTAGTTGCCAGCATAGCGAAAGAAGTACTCGTTCATCGCCTCGACGGCGGGCTTCGGCGTCTGGCTAGTCGAAGCGTTATCAAGATACACAGCGTGCTCGAGAACCGGGAAATCCTTCCGTATCGCATGAACGTCATACATTGAGAACACATAGGGGGTGAGCAGAATAGCTTTTGCGGTTGTGATGGCGGCAAGAGGTCGGTAGCGCCCTCGGCCGCGTCTTCCTGAAGCCTCGCTTGGCGGTAAAGGCGGCAGTCTCAAGTAGCGAAGCCCCCAAGATGCACCTGATGCACAGGAACCCGGCGCTCACCGTTGACGCGGTGGTAGTGAAGAACAAAAAAATCTTGCTGATAAAACGGAAGCGAGAACCGTATCGCGGACACTATGCGCTCCCTGGCGGCTTTGTGGAATACGGCGAAACCGTTGAGGCAGCCCTGCGGCGCGAAGTCCTCGAGGAAACTGGACTCGTTGTGAGGATAAAATCACTCGTAGGCGTATATTCCAACCCTCACCGCGATCCTCGCGGACACGTCGTTTCAGTGGCGTTTGCGGCGGATATTATCGGAGGTACGCTGGCAGGCGGCTCAGACGCAAGCGACGCATTGCTTTGGGACATCGCCGAATTGCCGCCTCTGGCATTTGATCACGCACAGATCATCAGCGATTCGCTCGTTCGTCGCTAAAGTCCTGCGCCTTGCTTTATTAACGGCGCGACGGTTATGCTACTCTCTGCTTTTTCGATTGTGTCGGTCGCTATGATGCTGTCGACCCCTGCGCTGTATAGGCGAAGCCGCGCGTTCAAAGAGAGAACAGGGTGAATGCACGCAACGTGCACCTGCCGCGCTCCTTGTCCTCGCAGAAGTTTGATCGCTTCGGCCATAGTACCGCCGGTTGATATCATGTCATCTACGATCACCAGGTTGCGTTGGTCGACGTCCACCGTCTTTGGTTGTATCTCAACGTGTTCAGACGTGACGCGCTTCTTGACTAGCACGTCGAACTCGCAGCCCATGGCGTGAGCAACGTCGCACACTAAGGCGGTGGCACCTTCGTCAGGAGCGATGAGCAAGGGTGATGAGAACTCCATACTCTTCAAGTACGTGCCAACGAGGCCCGCAGCGGAGAGGTTCGCCGCCTTTTTGCCACTTCTGAGCCGAAAATGGTCAAGTGAGGCCGGGTCGTGGATGTTGACCACGTAAGCTTCGTCAACGTCGATCGTCCGCGCGATAGCACGAGCGCTGATTGGTTCGCCGAGCTTGAACCGCTTGTCTTGTCGCGCATAGCCAAAATACGGAATGACCGCCCTCAGGTAGCCATCAGAGGCAGCGTCAATGAGCTGCAGAAGGTACACGATATCGTCATTGGTCGTCGTGCTCTGTACGATGAGCGTGTCGCCGTCGAGTTCCTCTGCGATGCGCAAATACAGTTCGCCGTCGGGAAACTGCTTGAATTCAACAATAGCGAGTGCACACCCGATTTCGCGTGCGACCCGCGAACCGAGCAATTGTGAAGCGGGACCTCCTAAGACTTTCATGTTGCCTCCTTGAATGCGTATTCTTCTTACGAACTGAACATAGATAATCGCTACCTTTTACTGTATAAGTACGCCTTTCACATCGTCGATCCGACGGCGTGTGGTGTACCCCCCCTCGTGCCCGCGGCTACTACGCGGGACATTGAGGCGTTTATCTATTCCTCAGATTCGGCGGCACTGGAGACACGCGACCGCCGGCCGCGTCGGAAAAGGAACGAGCGTTCGCAGACGGAGGCGCACGAGCGTGCTAATCGGACCACAGGTGGCGCGCTGAAGGTCGCAAAGCGTCGTGTCCTCACGACTGGATGACGACGGTGTTTGCGACGCGATCGCCGAGACGCTGCTTATACTCAGATGCCCAGATAAGTACCGCTCCGAACAGATACGGGGCGATGAACGGGATCAGATCGATGATGCGCAAAATCGTCCGCACTGCAGCCTCACCATAAGTGATCGGGGAGTAGTCCACTTTTTTTGCGACCTTGATCTTAACGAGCATCTTGCCAACTGTTTGTCCGTTTCGTCCCTCGAGCAGTGTGAAGTAAAGGAACGCGATGATAACGTCGATCAAGATGAGCGCGCCAAAGAACGGGCTGATTGAGACCTGTGCCGTTGACGCATCAATGGTGATGGTGCCCGCGCCTGAGAAGCTCAGTATCAAAAAGATGATGGCAAGTATGATTACATCGACGAGTTGTGCGACAAAGCGGATAGCAACCCCCTGCAACAGCGGCGCGGCCGCATAGTGTTCCTGTGTTTCGGTTGCTCCTGATGGCGCATATACAGAGGCACCCTGCGCTGGTTGACCGGCAGGTGGCGCTTGGCCGGTGAATAGTGCGCCACATGCCACGCAGTACTGGGCGCCGGGTGACGCAGGAGTACCGCATTGCGCGCATTTGTCTTCGCTCACTGTTTTCACCTCCTTTGCTTTTGTTAAGCCATAAGGGGAGCATTCCTTTTAATCTTTCTTGCGATTTGCTCTGATTGTGTGCGTGCTGTGGTTTCCTTTCGGCGTTACGCAACGATCGGCTCACTCAATATTGCAAAATCGCAACGCGCTGTTCTCATTTCAAATCCTTTCGCTAGATGTGCCTGCCTGCGGGGTCGTACTTGCAGACTCAGAGCGACGATATGCGCAAAGTTAGCCGGTTATTGGCGAACAAAAAAAGAGAAGAAGGGGCTTACACCCCTAATCACGCTTTCAATACGACGGTGTGCGCGACGCGATCGCCGAAACGTTGTTTCTTGTCTGAGGTCCAAATGAGGATTGCGCCGAGCAGGTAGGGGATGACGTATGGAATCCCGTCGATGACCAACAAAATTGTTCGTATTGCCGCTTCGCCATAACTGATCGCTGAGTAATCCGCCTCTTTGACTACTTTTATCTTGACTACCATCATGCCCACAGTCTGCCCATAGCGCCCTAGAAGCAATATGAAGTACAGAAGAGAGATGATGGCTTCGATCACTGCTGCCGCATAGTTCGCTGCGCCGAAAGGCAAGGCCAGTATTGTGGATATGATGCTTATGATTATTACATCGATGAGTATCGCGACAAAGCGAATAGCGACGCCCTGATAATGCATTTCAAAGCCTTGTGCAGAGTAAGGCGCTTGCGCCCCTGGTGCTGCGTACGCAGCAACGGGCTCCGCGGCTGCTGGGCCTTGGACTGGTTGTGTAACGGCAGCTATTGGTGCGCCACAGCTTTCGCAGAACTTGGCTCCGGGTGCTGCTGGAGTGCCGCATTGTGTACATTTGTCTGCGTACGCAGCAACGGGCTCCGCGGCTGCTGGGCCTTGGACTGGTTGTGTAACGGCAGCTATTGGTGCGCCACAGCTTTCGCAGAACTTGGCTCCGGGTGCTGCTGGAGTGCCGCATTGTGTACATTTGTCTTCGTCGACGTGTTTCACCTCCGCAGGTTGCGAAGCGGCCGCAAACGGAGCGCCACAGCTTTCGCAGAACTTGGCTCCGGGTGCTGCTGGAGTGCCGCATTGTGTACATTTGTCTTCGTCCAAGTGTTTCACCTCCTTTTTTTAAAACAATAGAGTCAGCATCCCTTTTTAATCTTTTCTTGTGATTGCAGTCAAACCACTGAATTATACGGATTTTCTCGGATCGGCGCCCTAGAAGCTGGATTCGCGGCGGGCATCAAGAACCAGTCCTCGCTAAAAAGATTTATCTTGCGCTTATAATGAGCCGAAACACTCTTCGTGGGGCAGATGTTGTCCGTTTTACACGGCAGGCACCAGCAAAGACCAAAAACTCTGTCGATGCTAGTGATAAGAAAAGGGGGCACGAGGCCCATTTATGCTTTAACCACGACCGTGTGCGCGACGCGATCGCCGAGGCGCTGTTTCTCTTCGGAAGACCAAATGAGGATTGCGCCCAGCAGATAGGGGATTATATATGGGATCAGATCAAGAAACCGCAGGATCGTTCGGACCGCAGCTTCGGAATAGTCGATCGGTGCGCCGTCTGCTTCTCGTACGACTTTGATCCTGACGGCCATCTTCCCGACAGTCTGTCCGTAGTGACCCTCTAGCAACGTGAAGTACAAAACAAAGACTGCGAGCGAAACTAGTCCGCCGACAGCACTGGCCAGTGAAACAGTGACTGTTCCTGAAGCACTGTTCGTAATGACTGCAAGCGCATTGAACGGGATTGACGATATACCCCCGATGATGGCTATAATTATGGTATCGATTAGGATCGCGACAAACCGAATGGCGACGCCTTGGTAGGGCGGTGCGATGTGCGGCACGTAAGAACGAGGTGCTTGATACCCTGGCGCAGGAGCGAACGTGGCCCGTGCGGGTTGTGCTGCTGGGGCCGAGAGTGGTGCGCCACAGCTCTCGCAGTATTTAGTGCCCGGTGACGCTGGAGTCCCGCATTGTGCACATTGATTTTCGTTCAAATATTTCACCTCCTTCTTAAGCCTTAGGAAAGCTACCCTCTTAATCTTTTCTTGCGATTCTACACTGTCGCTCTCAGTGGCCTCGTTTGCTATGAGCGATACCTAGCGTCGATCGACGCGAATAGCGGCTGCAATTTTAGTGCATTCTGCCATGGCAGAATCAAGAAACGGGAAATCCACGAGGGGGCAGAGTAGCAGAAGCTAGGCGGTCAGCTATATATCCACAAAACCGGTGCCACTCTAGAACACAAGAAAAGATCGGAGCGCGCCGATCACTTGCTGACTACAACAGTGTGTGCGACACGATCTCCGAGGCGCTGTTTCTCATCGGACGTCCAGATAAAAATTGCCCCTATTAGATAGTCGAACAAGCCGTCGATGATGCGGAGGACAGTGCGCACAGCTGCTTCTCCGTAGTCGATCGGTGCCCCATCCGCTTCTCGCACGACCTTGATGCTGAGTGCCATCTTGCCTACCGTTTGCCCATAACGCCCCTCCAACAGCGTAAAGTAGAGGAACCATACGACTAGTCCTACGACAGATAGTGCAATAATAGGCCCCAGTGAAACCGCTGACACGTTGCCGTTCGTGACGTTGACAGCTATAGCCGCCACGAGGAGTGGGATCGCTAGTATGCCAGAAATAACCCCGATAATGAGGTAATCAATGAGTATCGCGACAAAGCGAATGGCAACGCCTTGATAGGGCGTAGGAGTGCCCGTGTAGTACGCAGGCGCTTGATAGGTCGGCGAAGGCTGCATAGCAGAAGGAACCTGTTGTGAAGGGTGCGCCCTCTGACCGGTCAGCGTCGCGCCACAGGCCGCACAGAATTGTGCGCCTGGCGACGCGGGAGTACCGCATTGTGCGCATTCTTCTTCATTCACGTATTTCACTCCTTTTTTTAGGAGTGTGCTGCTTTTAGTATTTCAAGCCTTCTTTCGCTTTCAGGATCCGAAAAGTGCGTTTATGCGCCTCTTAGACGTTGCGAAGGAGATAAATCAGGAGCTTTTCTTGCACGTCAGCCACTTTTGCTGTGAGACGGGCGACGTTCACGTGATGCGTGACATCGTCCCGCACTTTGCAGCAAGCTACTTTGCCAAACTTTACCAAACTTTACCACTGCGCAATATGCGGGTAGATCGAGTTTGCTTATCGGGCAAAAAAACGAGCGACCTTTTGCTCGGCAACGTTAACTGCAACATAGATAGATTATATATCTTTTTTTTGTAATCTAAAATATATCTTTAACTTCAGCGGTGGCGTGCGTTTCCGTCTCGAATCACACGTGAGGACGCTTCATCAATGCGACCGGAACGATCCTAGTATTTGTCGGCCTATCGCCAAGCTCGATTGCTCATAGTCCAGTATTCGAAACACACTAGCGATTCGTAGCGCGCAATCTATTTTAAAGCGGCCTCTTTCCGCTCCACGAAGGAGTAGCTGGCGAGATGCGAAGCAGATTTGCTGTGCACTTCAATGGTTCGCAAATCAAGAATCGTAAAATGGGAATCGAAAAGCGCACGGAGCTCGCTTTCGGATGAGAAATACAGCACGGTGCCTAGCGGTGTCCTTCTATACTTTCCCACGCCGCTAAACGCGGGATCTCTCTCATTGAAGCACAGTGAGAGATACTTTGCTTTTGGATTAAGGAGCCGATGCACGTTCGCTACGTACTGCTGGCGCTGCTCAGGGAAAATGTGGTGCAACAACTCCCAATCGTAGGCAAAGTCAAATTTTCCCGTGACGTCTTCCAAATCGCCGAGGACATCAGCAACAAGAAAAGTGCATTCGACCCCTTTTTTCGTTGCATTCTCCTTGGCGCGCTTGATCGTCGTGGGGGCACTATCCACTCCCGTGACCTCAAACCCCCTGCGCGCAAGCCACACCGCGTAGTTGCCGGCACCGCAGCCGAGATCAATCGCTCGGCACGGAGTGACGATTCGACTGTTGACGAGCGCCACCAGCGCCTCAGGTGGGGTTTCTATGTTCCAAGGAATCAGCTCCAGAGGTGTCTTTTGGTAAATCTCGTCAATCTCGATGTGCTTCATGGGATCAAAGTTGGTCACGTCTAGTACCTTAATTAGCAGGCTTGATGTGTCGGCCGACGTGAAATGCCCACTTTTTAAAGAGCGCTGCTGTGATGACCCGGACGATCAGACTTCTTGCTTGCGCGCAGCATCGCTGCGAGACCTCAAAAAAACAGCTGCGAGCGCGTCTGATCAATCGTCGGGAAGCTCCTCAAGATCGCTTGATTGGCACGAGGGACACGCGGGGTCCTCGCCGACCGCCTTGAACTTCTTTCCGCACGCACTGCACCGATAGTTCTTAGGCCACACTATCTCTTCATCTCCGAACGGGCCGCCTACCGAACACACGACTTCCTCACTCTCCTAACAGGCGCCTACGCACCCATACTTGGTTGTGCTTCTCTTTGTATCATTCTTGCCCGCGACATCCGTGGACTCTGTTGATCCGGCTCCGCAGACCACCCTTTATGCTGAGGCAAAGCGGCGCTTTCATTTTCGGGCGCTTGCGTCAGCATAATCGAATGCGACCAGCGAGAGCGTGCCGACGGGGCGGGGCGCAAGCGGAGCTACCCGAATTTTGGCGTGAAACGCTTGCCGCTGTCGCCGGGATAAGGTTCTGTATGGCGAAAGCGATTTTCCCATATCTCCAGAGGTATCGAAGCAAAGGCCTGACAGACGCGGGGGCTAATGTAGTTCTTACAACTTTGACACAACGGGATGTTTTTTTGTTTCACGTTCGCCTCACACGGCAGGCAACGGTTTGGCCGCTAAGCCGGTCAAATGGCCTCAGCCCTCACCAGGTGTTGCCGATATAGGTCTTCGAGCTCGGGCAGCTCCTCCACAGGCGTCGGGATCACTTTCACGTCGTTTTCCATCACCTTCCGCGCAAGATCCCGGAAAATCGCCGCCTCCTCTGACTGAGGGGCATGTTCGACCACGGCGCGCCCTTCGAGCTCGCACGCTTGAATGACGGAGCTGCGCGGAACAAATTCCACAAACGCGCTGCCCAAACGCTGAGCAAACGCAGGAACCACGGCCCGCTCCAACGCCTCATCGCCGTTGCTGTTGCAGATTATCCCTGACAGCCCTGTGTCGCCGCGGCGCGCAAGACGTTGCACCGCCCGCGCAATGTTGTTCGCCGCGTAGATGCTCATAAAGCCTCCGGAACAAACGAGGTAGATCTCACTCGCAAATCCTTCGCGGATGGGCATCGCAAACCCGCCGCAGACGACGTCGCCGAGCACGTCGTAAATGGCCACGTCAATCGCAAAGGTTTCAAACGCCTTGAGGTCTTTCAGAATTTGGAGCGCCGTGAGAACCCCGCGCCCCGCACAGCCGATTCCAGGCTCCGGACCTCCCGCTTCGACGCAGTAGATGCCGCTTGGCGTCTTAAAGACGATGTCGTCGAGCGAAATGGCGTGCGCGTCCTGTCCGTGGCGCAGCTTGTCTCTGTAGATCTCCAAGACAGCGGGGATGAGGTGCCCACCCGCGAGTATCCTCGTTGAGTCTCGCTTTGGGTCGCAGCCGACCTGCATGACGTTGACCCCTCGCTCATTGAGGGCCGCTGAGATGTTCGAAGCGATGGTGCTCTTTCCGATTCCTCCCTTACCATAGATTGCGATTTGTTTCATTGTGATGTCTCCTCTACCAGCGTGCCGCGTACCGCCGTTGCGTTGACCGCCACCGATCGCTCCACTCGTTCTGGATGCACTCGAGCAGATTGAGGATGCCGCGGTAGCCGAAGTACTCCCGATTGAGCAACCGGAACTGCCTGACAGGGCGCACGACCTCAAAGATGTACGGTACGTCCAAGCCCTCGCTCGCGTGTCGCTCGATTGTGCTCCCGAAAACGACCCGCGGCCGCACCGCCTCTAGGCTCCGCCGCGTCGCAAAGACGTCAGTCCCGTACGCGACCTGCGGAGCCAGGCCGAGGTCGTTCAGCTCTTTTTCAAGCAGGCGCTGTGCTTCGGGATGCGCCGAGCGAAGGGCAACGAGCGCGGGCGTCAGCTCCATCTCCTCGGTCGCAAAGCGGACAAGGGGGATGCCGACCGTGGCGTCAGCTACGATAGCTGCGGGAGTCCGATAGAAAAAGCGCGCTACTGGCCAGCGCCGGCGACATGTTTCCATTACTGTGCGCTCGCCTTCGGCGATCAGCTCCTCGGCCGAGCGCTCTGCGTCGAACCGCTCTCCCAGCGCAGTGAGCCAGCGCCGCGTGTTGGTCATCCCGATGGGGAGGGGAAGATCCCAACAGAGCGGTTCGACCCCAAAAGTGTCGACAAGATGCTTGACCGCCCCGTAACCCGCGTCGTGGCTTAACTGAAGCACCCCCTCGGCGGCCGACACGCTTGCAAACTCGCTGAGCGCCGTTGCGTGGGTGAGCGTAGCGAGTACCTGAACGCCGAGCTGGCCGAGAACGTTCTTTACCCATTCCAGATCGGCCATCCACGTTGGATTGGCGTTAGCGTGCGGAGCGACGAGGCACACCGAGTGCGGGATCTTAGGACACCCGTTCCCGGTAAGCGCGCGAAGCATCGCGTCGAGCGCGAGATCGATGCCATCGTATTGCGAACCGCGAAAACCGGCGCACTCGATGGGAACAATCGTGAAGTCAACCCGGGGTTGCATTTCCTCGCACACCGCAATGATATCGTCGCCCACGATCTCGGGCCCGCACGCGCTTAGAACGAAGAGCGCGGCGATGTCGAGCTCTTTGGCCTCAAGGATCGTGCGCGCAAGGAGCTCCTCGCCTCCGTGGACGATTTCATCCTCGCAGAGCTTGGTGCACAGCGTCGTCGTTTGGGCGTAGTCGCAGTCCTGCCAAGAAAAGGCACCGTCAACGAGATAATTGCACCCCTGTGGTGCGTGAGCGAGAACGGCACTGTCACTGACTCCTAACGCTGTTTGGGCTGCGCCGCTCAGAGCACACCTGACGTACGGGTCAAGGCACGCATCGGTGGCCGTCGTGCGCGCGGCATGCGTCTGGTCAGTTTGTTTCGTTTCCGTAGAGCATCCCTCGAAAAAGCGTCGAACGCGGCAGGCGCTGGTTTTCCATAGCTTGTCTGAGCAGTGCGGCGATGTTGTGTATGCCCCGGAAGCCATAGTGGGGCAGGTACACAGGATTGAGGAGTGTGAGGTTTACAACCGGACACCCTGGAAAGCGGGCGGCGTTGCCGAAGAATATCGGGTCGTCAAGACCTTGTGCGATTGCCTCGAGCTCGCCCTCCGTCTCGCGCGACGAACGAAAGCTGCCGAGACGGAAGAGGCCTTTCGTGAGAATCACTTCGGGATTGACCCCAGTGTCCAAGAGGAACTTGATACTGGGCATACGCTCCTTGATCGTATAAGGATGCACGTTAATGACGACCGGATGAGCGCCGCATTCTTCTGCCATACGCGCAAGAGAGAGCGCCCGTATCGGACCGGGAAACTCTGATATCTCGATAACGGCAGTTTTGCCGTCGAGCGTGTCATGCAAGTAGGCTAAATCGGGCCGAATGCGTTCCGTCTCGCGCTTTATTACCCGTGTGGCCTCCTTCCTCATACCCAGCGGGCCCGCGATCCCCATGAGCCATTCCTCTGTCGCTTTGAGCCCGTAGGGCTGTCCAGTCCTACTGTACGGGATGCCAAAGCGCGCTTCCATGGCGTCACCAAGCTTCTGTCCCCAGTCGTAACACCACGAGGCATTCAGCTCGACTTCGCGCGCCCGCCTGATCTCATCCACCGTACACCCGCCAGCGATCACCGCGTTGATCTTAACCCCCACCTCGTGCAGCAGCTTTGTGATCTCATCAAGGTCGTCGCTGAACTCGGTAAGTGATGGGCCCATTCGCGCCCCGATAAGATTGATCGTTCCCTTCCGCATGGTTTTCGGCGGCTCCATCAGGTCCATAATGAGCTCAAATGCGTCCTCGTAGCCGCTGCGGAAGTCGCCGCCAAACCCCTCGCTGCGAAGCGCGAGCACGTGGGCGTGCACGAGCTTTTCGGCCTCACGGGCGACGCTTTCGACGTCGTCGCCGATGATCCCGGAGCAGCAGCAAGAGAGGATGACGATAAGATCGGGGTGGTAGCGCTCGTCCGCCTCCTTGACCGCTTCGAGCAGCTTCCCTTCGCCGCCGTAGATGACGTTCGTCTCGTCAAGGGAGGTGCAGGCAGTTGGCTCGAGGGGAACGCCGCGGAACTCGCAGCACTCCCTCGTCCTTACGATATCTGAGACCCATAAGGGGCATCCCGTAGGACCGTGCACCAGGGGGACCACGTGCCGAATCCCGTTGATGACATAAAACGAAGTGAAGAACTTGCACATCGGCGCGTGCGATGCCTGCAGCTTCGGAACCATCTCGCCCGCTTCGACCTTCTCGACGAGCTGCTGTAGAGTTCCGTGAAAAACGATCTCGTCCATTTCGTCAGGTTCCATATGTCTCTCTCCGTGCCTCGTGTCGCGAGTCGGTACCTGATCTTAGCGCGATCGGGGCGGTCGGTGATTAAAATTTCTCAGCATTTATAATAGTCCGCGTTCCAACGTGATAAAGGTTAGCCGTTCGCGCGCCTCTGAGCGCGCTCACAAAGCTTGGCACGCAAACCACCCAGCCATCGCGCCCGGCTGCGTCCCGAGACGGTGTTTCTGGTCATGCTTGTCCCATGAGCGCCGCAGAGGGCAGCACGGTCAACGGCCTGCTGTGAAGCGTTTGGCCCGCCCCGTGAAATCATTTTTCATCTGACAAGTCGAAACCGTTCCAACAGGCGCCTTGACGCGCCATGTCCAAGCTAGTAGTTCAAGTGCCGCAAGTCACGTCTTGGCGAGGCTCACCGATTGCAAGCCCACGACGTCATTGACCAGTTTGATGTTGTTGTATGCAGGACCAATGAGCTTGATCTGCGCGTAATCCCTATGCACGATCGGAGTAGCCCCGCGATGCCCTAGTAGACTTTGGTCTCGATTGACGTGAGGTTCGCAGTCGCCACATTTCCGTTTTGTTAAGGTCGTCGACCAAGTACGACGCCTCATCAATCGACTTGAACCGGTGGTATATGCGCTTGGAGCGGTGCAGCTCGCAAAGAGAGCCCCTCCAACTAACAAAAGCGCCATCAGCCCAAAGAGGCAATATGGACGCATTTTTCAAGACCGCCGTTGTAGCGTTAAACAAGCTTAGAATACGAGTGTCGCCTTACGGCAGACGGCGGCATAATGCAGCAGGAGCCCCCTGTCTTCACTCTGAGAGTAAAAAAGCTCAAAGTTGTCTTCGTCACGGCCCTTCGGCAGTGTGTCCATATTCGATGTTCTCAAGCGTCGAGTATGCAGAGCCTCGCACATAAATAATGTCCGGATTGTTCAAATCAGGAGGTGACTCTGCCCCCTCATCAAACGAAAAAGACCAGTAGCGCATCAAGCCAAGGACAACGATTGCCGTAACATAACTCAGCGAAATCACCAAGATGAGTCCACTTCCACCACCTCCTGCTGAAACCGGGATTGGCGCAAGCGACCCGTTATCAGCCGTCGGCTGCGTCACGTTTGTGGTGACGGCATCCGCAGGATTCGCAGCATTGCCTGCCGCCGTGTCGGCACTGGGTGCGGCACTAGGTGCCCCTCCAGTTTGACTTGCCCCGACCGTCGCTGACGCGCTTGATGATGTAGATTCTGAAGCCGTTTGATTTACAACGGTGAGCTGAAAAGGCACTAACGGAATCGTAAGCGTTTGTGACTGTGGATCCGCTGTTGTCGATGTGCTTTGCGTCTGAGCTGACGAAAGGCTTGATAATATCTCGTACCGTTGCCCACTCGCCCCCGACGCGGGGGCCGACGCGTTGACATCTGTAGCCGCTGCTGGACAGATTGTAGCCAGCGCAGAAAAGCACAATAGCGCGGCAACAATCATCGTCGCACATAGCAGGCGCCCTTTGATCATTCTAGTTCTTCCTCAATTGAGGGTTCACGTCTATTTGACTGAGCTTCGCGGCTTCTATTCGCATCAAAAAAAACACTTGGGAACGAGGATCACTGCAGGAACGCAAGTCAATAGCCAGCGACAGACGCACTTTTGTCCAGTGGCTCTCTACAAGTTGAACCATTACCGAGGTGTTGTGCAAAGAAGACGAGGCCCATGCGCAGCAGGTTCTTCGCTCTTCACAAAGAGGTGCCACTTCTTCGCAAAAAAAGGCGCGCCACGCCGTTGCCGTTTCTCGTCCTTACGCCACTTTTAGACCGCACGTTCGCCATTGGCCATTGCGGTTTGACTTGCGTTGTTTGTTGTGTTTCCTTGTCCGCGCGATATCTTCAAATGCTCGCGTACCACCTCCCCGTACCTTCCTATTTGCGGAGGCAGGTTACCCCGTGCCAACTCCCGGTACCGGAGACACCGCGGGATATTAAGCGTAATAGCATTTGCATTGCATGGATATATACTAATCCCTAATAAAAAGGTAGCGTAAGCGCATTATCGCATATATGTCCCTAGAGACTTTTATAGTCTAATTAATTTGCTTTAAGAGCTTTTTTGAAACATGAAAGCCGTTGAAGAGATAGACTCGAGATGCGATCTCAATTGATTTTCGCCCTGATGCAATTCGACAGCCATTTATACGAGGATAATCGCCTAACATAACATGCCGCAAATTTGTACGGCAGTTAGCGACGAACACTTTACCACGATCCTCACCCGCGCTGAAAGCGAAGGCAAATCAAAAGCGCGCATCGCAGCTGAACTCATAAGCTACGCATTAGCGGACAACGAACACGAGGCTGCACGACTGAAACGAGAGATCGAGCTGAAAGACACGCTCATAGAACAGCTCCGCGACGAAAATAGCTTTATGAAGTCGTCGTTTGCAACCCAGACAGATATGGCCGGCCGGCTGTTGCACCTGCTGACTGAGGGCGTGCGAGACGACACAGAAGTCGCTGGCGATAACGGCACGGAAGATCGCTTATAGATCTTTGAGCAAAAAACCGCGAGGGGGTAGGGCCTTAACCGGTTGAATCACATAGCATTGCGTTTCGCAACCTACTTTCAACCGCCCAAAGCGTACAATAAGTCGGTAACATTTAAAGACATGCTAATGGTGCCGCTCTTATGCTTAGGATTCGTTTCCTCGCTCAAGACTTCACCCCGTCGCCCCTTGCCGCTATCAGAGGAAAAAACGCGACCGCGATCGAGCGGCCGTTCTCATCTTCAGCCGCCAAATCTGCGAAATGCGGCCGTTTCGACAAAGATGGCGACGAGCGCAAAAACGCCGCATACCACCAACGCCTGCCCAATCGCAGTCCAGTCAAAGCCCGTGAGGAACATCGGTCGCACTGCAAGGATCGCATAGTTGACAGGGTTGAACTTCATGGCGTCTTGAATCCATTGAGGAGTCAGATACGCAGGAATCAGGATGCTTGATAGGAACATCAGCGGCAGCGTGATGAGGTTCGCGATAAGCACCACGGGCTCCGGCCGCTTCATCGTGACCGCGATCGCGGCCACCAAGCCCGTAAGACCGATTCCTAGCAAGCTTACGATGAGAAACGTCATGAGGACACCGCCGACTCCTGTTGCCACGCGTGCGCCCATCAAGAAGGAGACGATCAACACAACGAATACCTGCAGAACCCACGTCACCGCTATGTAGAGCAGACCGCCGACGATTAGAGAGTAGCGATTAACCGGCGTCGCGATCATTTTCACGAGCACGCCGTAGTTGATGTCGTTGAGCAGTCTAAATGCCAGAGCGTTCGCGTTGAACACCGCCAACATGACGATGAGCCCAGGGGCAAAGAACTGCACGTAACTGCCTGACGTAAAGCCAAGCGTCGTGATGCTCTGGAAGAGCTGCGTAAACAGGACAAGCCAGACCAGTGGTTGGATCAATAGAATAAGCATCCAAAAGGGGTTGTGCACGAAGGTGCGCAGGTACCTGACCAGGGTGTACCACGTGTCCCACAATCCATCCAACATGACTATCGGGGCCTCCTGATCCACGCGGCCCTCGCGCCGACCGCCTTCCCTTTCTCCTCGCGTATTTTACGGCCCGTATATTTGAGGAAGACATCATCGAGCGAGGGGCGCGCGAGGGCGATCTCTCCAACCGTCAGGCCGCTTGCCTCAAGCAAACGCAGGATCTGAGGCACGGCGACGCCTCCCTGGTCAACGTAGATATTGAGTGCCTCGGCGGTGGGCTGCACGTCCTTCACGAAGGGCTGCGCAGAGAGCAGCTGTCGTACCTTCTCTATCGTCTGAGCGTGTTGGTCAGGCTCCTCGACTGGCAGTGTCAATGATACAACGTCGCCGTGAATCTCTCCCTTTAGTTCGTCGGGCGTTCCGAGGGCGACGACGCGCCCGTGATCCACAATCGCTACGCGGTCACAGAGCTTGTCTGTCTCCTCCAGGTAGTGGGTGGTCAGAAGGATAGACATACCGTCTTTGTTGAGCGCGCGAATATAATCCCATATGCGAACGCGGGTCTGAATATCAAGCCCGAGCGTGGGTTCGTCAACCACAAGAAGTTGCGGCCTATGCATGAGGGCAGTGCCGATTTCAAGCCGTTTGCGCATGCCGCCCGAATACGTGGCTACCAGTCGATCAGCGGCGTCGGTCAGTTCCAAAAGCTCGAGGAGTTCATCGACCCTACTTCGGATCGTCCGATTGTCAAGATGATAGTAGTGCCCAAAGAGCGTCAGATACTCACGGCCAGAGGAGTATTCGTCCACCCCTGCTTCCTGAGCGGAGTAGCCCGTTATCGCTCGCACCTTGCGTGGCTCCCTGAGCACGTCATACCCTCCCACGCGAGCACTGCCTGAGGTGGGCCGCGTGATAGTCGCGAGCATGTGAATCGTCGTCGTCTTTCCAGCGCCATTAGGCCCAAGCAGGCCGAATATTTCCCCTTCTTGAATCTCGATGCTGATATCGTCGACGGCGCGAATGGTCTTGTTGTAGATCTTCGTGAGATTGTACGTTTCAACGATGTTCGTCATTTCGGGTTCCTGAGCTGTTCTGCAGGCTTTAATGTTGACGCGTCCCTAGTGCGGAAGCCGCTCGGCGCGCATTCCGAAGCTGCGCGCCCTCCAAAGAACAGCAGCAGTCGCTTGCCTTCTTTGACATCCTGTGACATCGTCTGGTCCTAAGCGACCTTCGTCATGCGTGAACAGCCGTAGGTGCGCAAAAAAATTATTTCGTTTCCGACTCTTTTTCCTGCTCTTCGTCGGCGAACTCCACGAGCTTGAGCAGGATGATCCCCTTTTCCGGCTTTGCCTTCATAAGGAAGTACTCGCCGCCGTCCAGGTTAAAAAGTTCCCTGATCTTTTTGGGAATGACAACGTAGTAGGACGTGCCGTCAGGGCGCATGTACCCTTTGACGAGCACACGCTGATGTTCCGATTTTTCCTTCTCCATTCTATCTCGTGTAGCGGCGCAGGCCGCTAGCAGTTAGGATAAGGGTGAGATACGGATCTCACCGCTCGATCCAGCCCTTCATCAAGCGCAAGGTTTCCATTTTGTGCTGTACAAGCTTGACTTTAAACTCTTTCTTCATGATCTTCTCGTCGAGCTTGCGAAGCACATACTGCTTCTTGGCATCATCGTCCAGCTGCTCCCACATCATTTTCTTCATCATCCACTTCTTACCCATATCGTGATGGGTTCCCATCTCACCATAGTGTCTTTCGTGCATAGTTTGTTCGCTCCATTTATTTATGTTAAGTATGCTCAACAGTTTGAGCATCTTTATACTTATACTTATGTTTGAGCATTGTTGGCGCCCTCGGCGGCCTCTTTATGCTAGACGTGCCCGTCCTGAGCTTATGGTTGCGTAGCATTGAAGCGCCGCCAACTCACTTCACAAACCTAGACACGCAACTTATGAACGAATGGCGTAACAGGAATGCGCCGTTAAAACCCACAGTGGCGCACGCAATGGCGCTCGGAGCATAGCTTTTTATCGCTTCCAACCAAAAGATCACGGCATGGACAGCGAGGAGGACACAGATGCGCACAGCTATAGCGCGCAAAAAGAAGAAAAGAGAAGACTGATAGACGCCCTTGTAAAACTACTCCTTATTATCGTCGTCGTAGTCGTTATCTCCTCTTGTTTGAAGTTCGTGTAACGAACACCGTTGCTTAATTCTTCTGGTCTTTGTTATCCCATCTTGTTTGAAGTTCGTGCAGCGAATTAACCGTTGCTTAATTCTTCTGCATCGTCGGTCGAACTAACTGGTTCACTACATTAGTTAAGCGCTCTGCGCAACGTCTGCAGTTCGGATCATTCACGTTCACACAGCCTACGTGACGCCCGTAGTAGCACGCGTTATTTTCTGCGATCATTGTATAGTGGCGGCATCCTAACTCATTCGCTGCGCATTCTCGTGTGCAGCATCGAGGATCTCTGCTACGGTGAGATCGGTATGTACCAAGGTGTGAAGCGTGCTTTCGATGATGGCGGCGATGTGCCGCTCGTATTCTGTTACTACTATTTTAGCCATCACGGTCACCTCCAAACCAGACTGCGCAAGAAAGTTTCTTAAGGCCGCGTGAGACGGGCTTTGTGTGCGAAAGCGTGACCACAACTTTGCGTCACACTCCCTGCACAAGCGGACACCGTTCAGTGACAACTCCCATACGTCTATCGCTTCTGTAAGATGTTATTCTGGCATCTTAGGCGCCGGCAAGACTTCCTTCTTGAATCCAGAAAACCCAGGCAGCCGACATCAGGATCAGGCTCGAATAGAAAGCTTGATACAGTTAAGAATGTCACATATCGCTTGTATGGCGCACAAGGGTGAAGCGCATCTAACGATCGTCACGAAGCTGCTTGAGGAGATACGCATGCAAGATTCGGTGCAGACCATCGTTGTCGAGGCTAACAAGATACTCCACGGAAAAAGCGGTGCCACTCGCCAAATCGATATCTACTGGGAGTTTGTGACGGGCGCAACGGCGTGCAAGTGTGCAATAGAAGCAAAACATTGGGATAAGCCAGTCAGTCGAAGAGAACTCAGCAAGTTCCGTGCAGTGCTTAATGATTTGCAAGGGCAGCACAAGGGGGTATTCGTCGCATCGAGCGGGTATCAAAAAGGGGCGCACAACTTCGCGGAGCGCTATGGCATTGACGTCTACATTTTTCCCTTCACCATCGAAATGACCAACGATGAGGTTACCTTTTTTATCCCCAAATTTGAACATATCGCACCAGTATTTGACGAAGAATGGATAGAGAGCGTCTTGATGCCTAAGCTCCGAGAGGGGGCGTCTTTAGAGATTAACGCGCGCAGTCCTGACGAACAAACGCGTCTTTTTGATGAGCACTACGCCGCTAAGACCGTACGAGAGGTCCTTCACGAACACTACTTGGCTGAGATACGAGAGGTGCCCGCTCACGAAATCTGCATACGGTTTGATCGGCCAACGTATGTTGATACCGGCGATCAAAACGTGCCGATGTTGAGGGTGAACGGCTTAGACGCGCTTTTTTCTGTAACGTCGCGCGTTGAGACCTTCAAACGCGTTTCGAAGGATTACGCGCACGGCGCGGTCGAATTCATGCTCACCGACGCGCTCACTGGGCAGTAGTCCGACCGCTTAAAGCAGAGACTCACGAGTGGAGCAAACAAAGCCAAACCGTCTCGTCCCGTTTTTTCCTAGCGCCTGCGTAGGCGTCGAGCATGACTAGGTTCATCACGAGATGATGATGCCGCGTTCAAAGGCGAATTCTTGTAGTTCGAATTGAATGCTCGCGCCGACATCCAACGGCTGAGTGACCGCAAAAAACGTTTATCTCTAGTGCGACACCTGCTTTAGGTGGGGTCCAATGACGCGCGAAAAGAAGGTTTTGGTGAATCTATGCCATTTAATGGCTTTTACGCTGGTTGCCGGAAACTCCAACGTCAGCGCCGTTTTTCAAAGTGGGGCTGGGTTTACGATCATGTATCCCGCACGCCCCGCCTGTTCACACCTCCAAGTTGCCCACCTGCGGCTTAAGATAAACAGGTTTAGAACGAAAATAGCGATTTTCTTGTCTCTAGTTATGCAGTTTTGTTTGCCCGTTTAGCAGTTATCGCGAGGCCGTAAAAAAAACCGAGAGATGCCTGCGCTTACAGAAAGGTCCCTTTTACTATTGGACGGTCTTGTAACGAAGGCTGCGATCAAACGTAGTCGTGAGTCGTGTCTGGCGTTCTTCCACTGCACGTGGGCGCAAATAGAAGGCGCGCGGCCAATACAGAGCTTGAGCCCGCCGCAAGACGGATTGTTCGAGGTAGCCCACTGGGCGGGCTCGTGCTCTTCAGCATCGACACGCCTATGCTGTGTAGATCGTATTTAACAGTCTTCCGCGCGGTGTGAAAGTTTTGCAGCATTGACCAAAGCAGCGTAAGGCCCCTGGTTAGGCCAACCGTCCGCACAGCGAATAGGACGTCGCTCGCGTTGCGGCGTCTTTTTTTAGCTTCACAATACGGTCGATACTGAGCTGAACCGAACAAGAGGAATGAAGAGCGTTTTGCTGGCAGCTTTGAGATTACCTTGTGTATTCTCCGAGCTTTCCGTCACCCTCACCGGGTCGCCAAAAGGGCCGGACGCGCAGCTAACGATAACACTTAAATTAGGTTAGCGTCTCCCAGTAAAGATATCAAGGTCGATTGCGTTCCCCATCGCAGTATATCCCGCCGGGTTCGGATGCACGCCGTCAGACATTACGAGCGCTGGATTTGAATGTCCGGGATTCAGTGGGTTGTCTATGACTGCATAAAAATCGATGAGGGGGTATCCCTTCAAATTAGCGTACTCGGCTATCCACGCGTTCAAACTATCCCGTTCGGCTAGGTGGTAACTGTTGGGTATGACGGTACACAGCACAGGCACGGCGCCGTAGGATTCGACACGAGTGCACATCGCTTTGATATTTGCCTGTGTCGTTGCAAGCGGTACCTCACCATTTGCGAGGTCATTAGTACCGCCCATTATAATGACGAAATGCGGGTTTAACGCGAGGGCCGCATCTGTACGGGCGAGCATATCCGCCGTTTTAGCCCCACCAACGCCCTGATCGACTACCTTCCAATTGCCGCCGAGCCGTGCTTGGAGATGATACGGCCAGTTGTTGGGGGCAGAAAACCCTTCCGTAATTGAATCCCCGATGCAAACTACAAGGTGCGCGTGCAGCGGGTGCGGCGAAGCGGTTGGAGACGGGCTGGTGCTGTCGCTGCTACCGAGGCTAAACGTGCCCGCGCTTGGGAACCCCCAACCGCCGCCGGACGGTAAACCCCAACCGCCGCCGGACGGTAAACCCCATACATTAGGACTGGGAAAACCAAAACCGAGCACAGGAACTACCAATATGACAATTGCGATACTCGCTGCTAGTTTCTGCTTCATAAACCAATTCGCAAGACGAGAGCGATGCAACTTAAACATTGCTATTTTCAACGTAAAGCTAGTTTTACACCCCTTTCTACAAGCCTCTGCGCCGGCCCAAACAACGACGGAACGATTAGAACGGTTCTTGTGCTTAACAAAAGGGAAGGTAGTGCAATGATTTGCTCTATTTGCCTTAGTGTGTACAAACAGTAGCGATTATCGTTATTATTGATTTGGATCATCTCATCCCTTCAAGGCGCAAAATCGATTTTTTAAGCCGTGCCTAGTCACTAGTTTGAACGGGCCTAGAAATCGCTCTAAATCGAAAGAACAAATGCAAGGTAGACGGAAAAAATAGGCCTAAACCACGGGACCTACCGGCTTTTTTTTTAATGGCCCGAAAAACATGAAAACACTAAAGAAAGAGAATAGGAAATGTTAAGTCAGGATTACAAAGGGGGATTAATCAATGCTAATTGGGTTCACAATGATGAACGTTAATCGGGGCGCAGAATACGAAGTGTGGCAGGAACTAGTGAAGATTAGTGGCGTAACAAGAGCTGTGCATGTTTTTGGAGAGTTTGATTATGTCGCCATCATCGAAGCGAACGAACTTTCCGAGTTGAACCGCGTGGTTGATGACATAAAGCTCATTCAAGGGGTTACGACGACACGCACGTTTGTTGAACATCAGCTTCCATTTATGAAAAAATAAAAGAACGACCAGTATAGCTCTTCGTTATGTACGTTCGAATAACGGCAAAAATGAACTTTATCGTTAATTTGCCAACGCCACATGGGAGGCTCAGATTCGTGCAATGACAGCTTTAATGGTCTCGTTTGGAACTGTCTGGACTGCCGAGCCGTTTTTTAAAGAAGTGCAAGAGCGGTTCGGAATAGGTCGCCGTTCTAAATGCGCCCCCCTAGCCGCTTTACCAGTTCGTCGTCAAATCTGTAAATATCTGGCACTATTCTTTCAGGACGTATTTTCTCGCGGAGTTCTTTACAACACGCCTCAAGTTGCTCAACTCGCTTTTTTAACTCCTCAACATCGTCTTCGATCAAGTTCGTCACCTCTCTGCATTGTGACAAGCGTTAGCTACAATCAGGGATTAAAGACCTTGCGTCGGTTTCAAGCATGGTATATTACAGTTCTGGCAGTTAAAGTCAACTAATTAGCGCGTCCTATGGTCCCCGCATAGGGTTGGAGGCGTCGAGTATCGCTAAGCGCGGGGGCATTACACGCATAGATGAACAATAGATAAAGCGTTGGTCAGGTCGCTCGCGTCTATGTTTTCTAAGGTTTGCTCTCCCCACGCTGGATCTCGAGGAATTAAGTAGGCCGGAGTCTGGTCAATGAGCTTAAGGCGGCTATCCCATTGGGTAATGACGCGTGCGTCCTCCAACTCCCACTTCACTTCTACGTCCATATCAACGGACTTTAATGAGTCATTAACAATCGACGCCCCGAGCTTAGAGCTCGCCTCACAGATAAGCTCTGCTCCCGGTAGCGCATCAGCGAGTGATGAGAAAAAGCGCTTGATCTCTGCCTCTTCAAAGAACCACAAAATGCCCTTTGCTAATATGAAGATGCCGTTATCGGTGTGACCCATGTCAGCACACCAGCTCGTGTCAAACAGCGACTTGGCGATGTACTTGACTCGATCGGTTTCAGGCAGCAACTGCTTGCGCAGAGCGATCACGTTCGGGAGATCGAGATCGTACCATTCAATGGATCCGTTATCGACCCTGTAAAAGGCTGTGTCGAGGCCTGCGCCGAGATTCATTATCGACGCATCAGGATGTGTGCTGATGTACGTTCGAAGCTTATCGTCGAACTGCCGCGCTCGTGCCGCAGATCTGAAGCTATCCTCAACAGTGAAGCGCTGCTCGAAGATTGAAAAATCGTAGTCAAGATGATTGACGAGCTCAATAGCTTTAACATCGTTCAGTAGCTCAGGGTGTGCTTTGCTTGCCTGTGCTCTGTGCCACAGCGAGACTACCAACGTCTTCTCAAGTGAACTGAGCTCAGCGCTCATAATTCATTGAGAGATGAAATAGATGTGATAAAGCTTTTGTGAGCGCGTAGGATGAACGTATAAGTCGGCGCTGCCTGAGCACGGTTATCCTATATGCAATATAGAATTTGAGCAAATCTGACTAGACTTAAACGGACTCAAGCAACGCTAGGTGGTCAATGAAGCAACGGCTTTGCAAGTGCTTAGCGCTGAATGCCTATCTTCTTCGCCCACGCGGTCATATCTGAGAGCTTCAGCACGGGGTGCACCTTCACCTTGCCAACGAGCCTGAATGGTTCCAAGGCAGTGTTCAAGGCTTCGTTGTCGTTTGTATCAACAACCAAGAACCACAAGTGGCCTGGTGCATCGGTATATGCCTCAGTGAGGGTAACGCCGGACCGCTCCACGTGTTCGACGACCTTAGCAATGAAATCTTCATCACGTCGCACAAGTCCTCCCGGACAGTCTTCAGCGGTATGCTTAGCAACGACCATAAAGAGCAACACATCACCTCCACAGACAGCTGGCAGCGGGTTGTGCTGGCGTGTTTATATCTCTTCCCGCTTTTTTGGACCGCTTGAGGTCTAGATTGCCGCTGTGCATAGCATTTGTCAGTGCTTACGCGCGTCTGTGATGTATGACGCAGAAGTTTACCGCGGTAAGCTTTGCTCTGACCGTGCGCCTCGCTTTGCTTATCCCCTCAGCCAGATAGCAGCGACACTTTCGTGGTGGCTTTTTCCCAGCACCCAATCCCTGATTTCAGTGTGTAGTGCTGTTCGTCTCTTACCCTAGTAAACCTGCTTTAATGGAAAAGCACATGGTTAAGCTACGTTCTAGAGACGGTGACTGAAGCCAGCGTTACGCATCCTGAGGGGAGGGCAGGCAACCCCGGATAATCACCGCTCGACTCACTGGCCGCTTGGTATAGTAAGAGAATCTCGTTGGCGTTTTGGTCTGCAGCGAGCGCAGTAATATCATACCTTCCGCTGGTCTCAAAAGATG
>Ga0208038_1000047_pt1 | contig 138354 bp, 123 predicted proteins | sample June2015DPH_16_1_FD_184714 | JGI IMG/M metagenome (GOLD analysis project Ga0208038, IMG submission 184714) | Peatland microbial communities from SPRUCE experiment site at the Marcell Experimental Forest, Minnesota, USA - June2015DPH_16_100... | ecosystem: Environmental > Terrestrial > Soil >...
GAGTGTGACGCCTTCGCCGACGGCTACGGCCCGGGTGAGTGTGACGCCTTCGCCGACGGCTACGGCCCGGGTGAGTGTGACGCCTTCGCCGACGGCTACGGCCCGGGTGAGTGTGACGCCTTCGCCGGTGGTTAGTGTGACGCCTTCGGCCAATCAAACGGGAGGCGGCGGCGCTGATCCTACACTTGTAGGCGCAGCGATAATCGGCATCATCGCGGTTGGGCTTATGGTTGCCTTCTATTACACGACAAGGAGAATGTGACCACGCAGCGCGGACAAAACAAATACGTCGAAGTCAACAAGGGCGACGTCTACAACCGAATTCTTGAGTTAGATTTTCGAAAAATGGAAAAACGCCACGAACGCCACATATGGCACATAAAATCGATGTGGGGTGGGGTGGCAGGGATTCTTCTCGCTGTTTACGTCGTACTCACGTCACAATACTTGTACGGCAACGCCATTCTCGTGCGAGGCGACAACTATATACTAGCCGGGGGGACCGTTCTTATTTCGATCGCCCTATGCTACGGGCTCATGTGGATTGGTGTAATACGCGAGTATAAGAAATTTGAAGGCGTGATCAACGAAAAAATCAGGTACTACGAAGGCCTAATAAACGCGCCGCTAAGCGCGCAGCTCTCTAGTGACTAATACCGCTTTTCGTGCCCCCACGGATCTTGGTCTTCGTAGGTGAGATCTTTATAGTCTAGCTCATTACGATCTTTTCTTTGGTGGTCAGGGCTATACGCGATCAATGACGCCCCTCGGATCAAGACGATTCCAACGAGGATGAGGACGAGTGCAAACAGAACGATAGCGGGAAGATTCAGAGTGTTAAGGAGAAGCCCAATGATCCCTAATTGTGATAGAAGAACGAATGCGCCAGCGATTATCAGCAGTGCTCCGAGGAGATACACCAAAAAAGCACCTAGTCTCGTGAGACGTCCTCCTCCTGTGTTCCAGCCGCGATTTTCCCCATCAATTCGACCACTTCTTTGAAGCTTCTTACTTTTATTGGACCGTAGACCTTGTCCAGCACGAGGGAGTGGGCGTTTCGCCCAACGGCAACGGCGGGGTTGCCCCGGTTGCGTATTTCGATGGTCAGGCCCTCGTCATCGAGGGCGCGCGCGGCAACACCGAACGTCTTCAGCGCGGAAAGTGCATTGCCTATCATTAGAGCTCACATCGCCGTGCTTACGACATCAGATCCCGAAACTGTTGGACCAACTGGCCAAGCCTTTCGGGTTCAACTATATCCACGGAAACAGTGGTTCCTTCGCCTTCAACTTTGACCTCAATAGCAGGATCGTTGTGCACCTTCAGCAAAAGTTTCGTGTCGTTCTGATAAATAATCTGAAGGTAGTCTTTGCTTGATCGCACAATCTCGCGTATTCGCTCCGAGTCCATAAGTCCATTTGGCATGTAACGTCACCATTTTTATATCAATTCAATTAGATATAAGCTATACCCGTGCGTTAAAAAGCTTGCGTGCCTATTTCCCAAAGAAACGACACGATGTCTACGAGTCTATTTCAATTCTACCGGACGTTCGTCCCGACGCTGCGCGGGCTGAATGACCCCGTTGTGTTATCCTTCGATAACACCACCTTTGCAAAGGCGTACGCGACAGATCCAGCGATCATCCCCCATCAGTTCATTCACAGCGGCAACTTTTTCTCGCCCCCATATTCGAAAAAGCCCGAACTGCGAACGAAAGAAAGGGTTCTGTTATTGCAGGAAAAGCTGGTGAACAACAGGACCGACGGTTTGATGACACTCAACGTTCCGGTCAACGGCGATTTTAAAACGCCCTACTGGAAGCACGTCAAAGCAGATCGTTTGAAGGCGCTTGAAACGAGCCTAAAAGCCGCTTTGTGGGCCAACGAGAACGCTCAACGGCCTGATTTGTTGTACGCTGGCTTTGAGGTAGGTACGTTCCGCGATGCCCTGTACATATTCGAGAGAGCTTTAAATGCCGGTTTGACGAAGCTCTCCGCGGGATTTGGCCTGTTTTCCCGCCTCGCAAAATTCCGCTCGGAAGATCGCGTGAAGCAGTTTGAGGTGCTCGCCGCATACAATCAGCTCTTAAGCGAGTTTGGAGGCGCGCGATTTCACGCCTCAGGAGGCAGCTCATTGAACGCCCTCGAGCTTCTCGCATACGCTAACGTGACGTCAGCAGACGGTTCGAGTGCCGTAATCGCCGGACTCGCGTATGGATCTGTTCTAACAGCTTCAGGCAGGCTTGTGCGAGCGGACAAACTCTCCGAATGGACGTGCAACTGCGATTTTTGCTCCAGCAAGAATCCGCTTGATGCGCTCAAAGAGCTCAAGCGCTCTCCTGAGGCGCGCGTCAGACACAACGTTCACATAATGCGCCTTTCAGAAGCGCGTATAAATGACGCCCTCGAGAACAATACGATTGCAGAGCTCACCCAACAGCGGCTTGTTGAGTATGACAAGCAAGAACTGTGGAGATGCTACGCCATCGTGAGCGAAAAACTGCCGCGGGAGTAAGGACGTGCTTAAAGCAGTGATGTTCGACTGGGATGGGACGCTCTACAATTCGGTCATTCCCACCTATGAGAGCTATCTGGTCGTCATGGACGCCTTCGGTCTGCCACAGGTAACCCTCGAAGAGTTCCGCCAAGAGAGTCGTCCCAACTATCACGATTACTACTTGTACTTGGGAATAGGCGAAGACGACTGGGCAACCGCAGACGCGGCGTGGATGGACTGCTACGTGCGACATGACAAGGAGTGCGTACTGTTCGACGGCACTGCCGACGCTCTACTTGAGCTGAAGAAGATGCATTTGAAGCTTGGCCTCGTCTCTGGCGGGTCTCGAGAGCGCGTGACGAGCGAGGTCAGTGAACAAGGAATCGAGGCGTACTTCGATACCATGTTGTTTGGCGACGATGTCGGATTTGAGCACGGGAAGCCAGCGCCGGAAACCTTGCTTATGGCAATGGAGCGAGCGCGCGTCGCCGCCTCAGAGGTGCTCTACGTGGGCGACATGGTCGAAGATATCCTTATGGGAAAAAAAGCGGGAACAAAAACGGCCGCAGTGCTCTGCGGCTTTGCCACGCGTCAGTTGCTGATCCGCGCCCAGCCCGATTTCGTGCTGCGCGACGTAAGCACCTTGCCCGATGCCATTAAAAAGGAAGTTTGAAGAGGGTGAACCCCTTCATTCGACGCTAATGTGCGACTTCTCTTCTTCAGGTTGGACGCGTTTCAGCCTCACCTCAAGAACGCCATTTCGGTAGGTTGCCTTCGCGCTGTGTGGGTCAACCTTGACGGGAAGTTCAACGCTTTCAGAGTATTTTCTAAACTCGTTTTGAGCTTTGATGTCAAGTCTGCTCTCAGTGGTTTCGAGCTGCACATCCGTCCGATCCACGCCGGGCATCTCGGCAATAACGTGAACTTCGTCCGTCGTCTCCATAACGTCAATCAGGGGCTTTCTCTCGTCCTCCATCTTGACGCTCCTGCCAAAGGGCTGGATATTCCCGAATTCTCGCACTTCTGGTGCTTCGCCCGGATGCTGCGTCATTGAGAACCCATAAATGAAGGGTTTCGGTTGCCCCCCTTCCTGCAGGTCTCGCAGCATCTGATCCATCAGCTCATCGAATCCTTCACCGAAAAAGTCATCGAAAAAACTCCGTCGCTTTTTCGCCATTTTTACGCCTCCTTTTCTTTCTTCACGCCGTTAATTCTGTGTGTTTCATCTCACGCATAACCTGCAAATTCAGGCTTTGCGGCCTGCTCCTTCGGCTCTTCTTCGGTAACAGAGAACTTTGCAAACGCCGTTGCGATCTGCTCGTACTGGTGAAGCATATCACGCGATGCCGTTGGCTTGACCCGATTGATTGCAGCGTACAGATGCGCTTTCGTAATCCGTATCGTCTGCGCCCCTTCTTTAACCTGCTCGGGCGTCATGTCGTCTCGGATGAAGCCTCGGAGAGCGAGCATCGCGCCTTCTCTGCAAATTGCTTCGATATCAGCACCGACGTATCCCTCGGTCTCTTTGGCGAGCTGCTCGATGTCGACGTCGTCTGCCAGCGGCTTTCCGCGCAGGTGGATTGCAAATATCTGCGCGCGACTCGACACGTTTGGTGGCGGTATGTACACGAGCCGGTCAAGTCGTCCGGGCCGTAGGAGCGCAGTATCAACCATGTCGGGCCGATTCGTTGCGCCGATCACCACCACGTCCTTTAGCTCCTCTAAGCCATCGAGCTCGGTCAGCAGTTGGCTCACTACGCGTTCCGTAACGTGCGAGTCTGAACTCGCCCCTCGGGTCGGTGCCACCGCGTCAAGCTCATCGAACAGAATAATGGTCGGTGAGACCTGCTTGGCGCGCCGAAACGTCTCGCGCACGCCTTTTTCCGACTCGCCAACCCACTTGCTCAACAGTTCAGGCCCCTTTATGCTAATAAAGTTGGCTTCGCTTTCCGTCGCGACCGCCTTGGCTAGGAGCGTCTTTCCCGTCCCCGGTGGGCCGAAGAGCAACACCCCCTTCGGTGGCTTCGTGTTGATGCTGCTAAACGCGTCGGCGAATTTTATGGGCCACTCGACGGCCTCTATAAGCTCTTGTTTTGGCGCTTCAAGCCCTCCGACGTCTTGCCACTTCACGTTTGGCGCCTCAACAAAGACCTCGCGCATCGCTGAGGGCTCGATGTTTTTCTGGACGTTCGCGAAGTCTTCCGCGGTGACCTGGAGCTTATCGAGCACATCTTGTGGGATCTCTTCTTCAAGGTCAATCTCGGGAAGGATCTTTCGCAGTGCGTGCATCGCCGCTTCTTTGGATAAGGCGGCGAGGTCAGCGCCGACAAAGCCGTGCGTCGTACGGGCGAGATCCTCCAGACGCACGTCGTCGGCGATGGGCATGCCCCTGGTGTGCACCTGTAATATCTGCAGACGGCCGGCTGCATCGGGCACTCCGATTTCGATCTCTCTGTCGAATCGACCGGGCCTCCGCAGCGCGGAGTCGATTCCTTCCGGACGATTGGTAGCGGCGATGACGACGACCTGTCCTCGTGCCTCGAGGCCGTCCATCAGCGCGAGCAGTTGGGCGACGACGCGCCGTTCGACCTCTCCCGTCACTTCGCTTCGCTTGGGTGCAATCGCGTCGATCTCGTCTATAAAAATGATCGCAGGAGTGTTGTCCGACGCCTCCTTAAACAGCTCCCGGAGGTGCTGTTCGCTCTCGCCGTAAAACTTGCTCATTATCTCCGGGCCGCTGATGTTGATAAAGTAGGCGTCCGTCTCGTTCGCAACGGCCTTCGCGATGAGTGTCTTTCCCGTGCCCGGTGGGCCATAGAGCAAGACGCCTTTTGGCGGGTCGATGCCGAGCTTTTGAAATAGCTCGGGGTGCCGTAGCGGCAACTCAATCATTTCTCGTACCAGGGCAAGCTCTCTCTTGAGGCCTCCGATATCCTCGTAGGTGACGTGAGAAATCGAACGTTCCGCCGCCACCGTCGGCTTTTCTTTAAGCGTTATTTGCGTGCTCTTCCCAGCGATAACGATGCCTGCTGGCTGGGTGGCAGTGATCACAAAAGTTATCGGATTGCCCAGCATTTCGACCCGGAGCGTCTCGCCCTTCTGCACCGGACGCCCCTCGAGGAATCGCATGAGATAGTCCTCCCCGCCGACGATACGCACCGGCTGGGTGGGGGCCAGCGTGATCTTCACGGCCGGATTCGATTTTGCCTTTCTAATGACGACTTTGTCGTCGATGCCCACGTGTGCGTTGCCGCGAATGTTACCATCGATTCTGATGATGCCAAGGCCGCGGTCTTCTGGGTATGCCGGCCACACCACTGCGGCCGCTCTGTTGCGGCCCGTTATCTCAATGATGTCGCCACTTACGAGCCCGAGTTGTCGCATGGTATCCATGTCGATTCGGGCGATACCCCTTCCCGCGTCGCGATGGTACGCCTCGACGACTTTAAGCGTTACTTCTTCTACCATTTTTCAATTGTCTCCTATTTCGTGTGTATGATGCGTTGATGAGCTTATCTCCCTACCTCGCTAGCCAGTACGTCTTTGCATCTATTCTTCTGATTTTCTCTCGTTTTTCGAGGTCGCGAAGGCGCTCTGACAATATCTGGGCGGGTATCGCGAGCCCTGCTGACAACTGAAGAGCAGTCTTGGGCCCGGTAAGCAGCAGCGAAAGGATGTCATACTCGATGAAGTCTTGCGATATTCGGTCGATCTTCCGCGCGCCACGTTCCATCACTTCATTCATTAACTCTTGTACCCTTCGCTGGGCCCCCATCAGTTCGTGGTTTGCCCTTCTAAGGCTATCCAATGTCTCAGCTACGTCGGCTAGACTTCGCGTCTTGAGTTGTATCTCGCCTATCGGAGTTGAGAACTCAATGGCGCTTGGTTCCTTCTCTCCAGGATTCGCAGTCTCAACGTCATAGCTGAACGGAGAGATTTGAATCTCAAGCAGCACGTTATCGGCGATGTGGAAGTACTTCCGCCTTCGCTCGTCCACAAAGAACGCTATGATGCCAGCCTGCTCGAGCATGCTCAGATGGCTGATCACGGCCTTGGGCGCCACGTGAAGTCTTTCCGAGATCTCGGTCACGTAAAAAGGCCGCAGCGAAAGGAGTTTCAAGATATTGCGGCGATTTTCATTGCCGAGAATGTCAAGGAGTGCTGCTTCGTCCATTGCTCTTTCTTAGCGTGTCACGGTCGGAATGGATCGTAACACTAACTTATAGTTAGTTTCAATTCTATATAAAAGTTAGTCAATCGGGCACTGGTGAAACTACGGTTAATCTCAGTGGTGAAAAAGCGGTTGGTGAAACGGTGAAGTATCAATTGTTAAATAGTGGCGTTGCATTAGTAACAACACATATGCCCCGCCTAAACGAATCTCTTTCTAAATTTATTGACGTTGAGGAAGAGACGGATGAAGATATCATTAGATGTTTCAGGAAAAAATCGAAACCAAATGACGTTTTTCTTTCAATAATAGCTCCTTATTATGGAGTCAGAGTCACGCCGTCTAAAGTAAAAAGTGCCGAACTTGGGGTATCCGAAGAGTTTAGCATTGAAACCGCTATTGAAGAGATTAAGAAACTATTAAGAAAAGATACCGAAGACGCTTTAGAATCGCATAAACTTTACCTGCTCGTACATAGTCCAGGGGGGCTAGTCGCATCTTCTTACAAAGTCGCAAGAGCGCTGAAAAAGAGTTTTGCTGAGATAATAGCGTTTGTCCCTCACACTGCCGCCAGTGGGGGCACGCTCGTCGCCTTAACAGGCAATGAAATCGTAATGGGCATGATGAGCGAAATATCGCCGCTAGACCCTACTATTGGAGACACATCAGCTCAGTCAATCGTTGAAGGGTTTGAGTACGTTGAAGATAAATTCAAAAAAATCTCTGAAGCCGATGCGACTTACAGTCTGAAAGCGCTAGCAGACAAATATGACGCAATTCAGTTACAAGTAGCGTACTCTTTGCTATTTCTGATGACAGAATATATACAGGATATAATGAAGGGCACTTATACTGACCAAGAAATAAGGCGGATTTCAACTAAGTTAGTATCTGGTTACTTGCATCATTCGCAAGTCCTGCACGCAGACGAGGCAAAAAATCTGGGTCTAAAAGTTGTGACTGACAACAAATATCCTGAATTGTGGCAAGCGTTTCGCGATTTGTTAGGCGAGTATTTATTGCAAGGGGGAGACAAACACATAATTCGATATTGGGTTAATGATGGTGAGAGCGATGCAAAAGGAGGCGCAAAAAGTGCAAAAACAAATACAAAAACGTGAAACTGGCACAGCCGCAGAACCGTTCGATTGGTCAGTTTCCAGAATAGGAAAAAGTTCTATCACAAGAGATTGGATAAAAAGAATTGATGAGAAAAGGAGTGAAACGGAAAAAGCGTAATCTTTCGCTATTCTCTCCGTTTAGTCTTTTGACGCCTTTTTAACCAGCTCCAACCACTTGTTCTTTCCTAGTTTCAAATCAACCCCTGCCACCTCAGCCGGTGTCTTTCCCCCTAGCGCCTGATTCGGTCTTACGTAGTTGTAATACACCTTGAACCCTTCATTGAACACGGCGGGCGACTTATCGCTGTGCAACCCCCGCATTACCTTAACCCTCTCTCTAACGGTGTTATGCAACCTTTCAACTTTGTTATTATTAGCGCGAGCGGTCAACCCCTCAGCTACAACGTGCTCGCTTTCTTGATGGTGGTCGTAAAACTCCTTGTTAAACGCCTTGTGATATGATTGCAGCCCGTCTGTAATCAGCAATTCCGGTTTCCCCGCTTCTCTTGCTTCCTTGAACAGCTCTTGAGCATCCCCAACCTCACGCTTCTTTGTAACTAGATTGGCAACCATAAACCGCGTCTCGCTGTCCATAACGTGCCACAGCCATGACCATTCATCCCGCTTTGTCTTGACCTTCATTTCATCAGCGTGCCAAATACCCCCCAATTGTGGCGAGAGAGTTTCAGCGTATTGACTGATTATCGCGCTGTATTTCTTGACCCAGTAAAGAACGGTTGTGTGGTCTAGTTTTCGCTCGTAGAACTGCTCAAGGTGGTCGGTGATTTTCCTTAAAGAAGTGCCCTTAAAGTAAAGGTCTAATGCTACCGTGACCATCTTTGACGTGACTTGCATCTTCTCAAAGCCAGCCTCAGATTCAAGAGTAAATGTGTGGTTGCACGACTTACACCACATCCGCGTCTTGCTGCCAGTTTTTGTCGTGCGTGTGCCATGCTTGATAATCTCTTCACAGCCGCAGTATATGCACGCGAAGTTCTGTGGGTGGCGATTTGCGACAATTTCGTCCTCTACCTCTTGCGCTTCCTGAGCCTGCTCGATTACGAGCTTATTTTTAAGCTCCTGCCAAAAACGGACGGCGTGAATGTGTTTGCACTCAATTTTCCGGTAAAGGTAATCGGGACAGTCGCAGTACCACGCGTTGTATTTGTGCAGGACGTTGTACTGCTTATCGCTCGATTGAGAGTGAATTGAGAATGTTGTATTATCAATTTGGCTAGGCTCAAAGCCTTGTTCAATCATCGACTGCCCGCGCAGGATGCGAGCGGATTGTTGAGGGGTTGTGTGCGGGAACATTTTTACCACCTTATAGTATATTACTAATAGGTATATAACTATATATACCTAACGCTAATAGAGCAGAAGTAATATACCAAAAGGTAAAAGCTTAAATAAGATGCACTTTAAAACAACTACTATGGCACAAGTTCAGGTGATGGCTAATCAGTGCGAACGGTGCGGACATATTTGGATGCCACGAAGGGAATCAACGACAGAACCGAGAGTATGCCCTAGTTGTAAAAGCCCTTATTGGGATAGGCCACGAGTAAAACAATCCGCTTACGTGAACTTACATCAAATATTTAAAACTAAGACGCTGCGTTACAGAGCGTCTGCGCGGCAAGTCGTTGAAAATCTGCCAAAGAATAAGCCAATCACTATTGACTTTGAAAATATAGAGTTTGCTTCTCGGTCATTCGTGCACGAATTATTACACTCTTTGGGCAACCGACAAGTCACATTTGAGCATAGGAATGCTGATGTGCAAAAAATGATGGAAATAGTCGAAAGAAAAGCAATTACTGTGCCTCATTAGTGTATGTGGCGATAAAGGTCTACGTCTTGAGGGTGGAAGTTAATGCAAACCATTGACCCCTGCCACTCAAACGGTAGTTCAATCTCTTTCGTCGCTTGTTTTGTATGCCGCTTATAATATTGTATTGATTTTCCCGACATGATAACGAGCTTGCCGTTAAGCCCATCGAAAAGTGTGGTTGCGATATCAGGTATCCCCGCACCCCGCTCTTCTAGTTGCATCCTAGCGGATTTAGACGATTTACCTTCAAAGGCATTTCGAATTGCCTCAGCATCTGTTTCTACTTCAAAGATTGTATTTTCATACGATTTCTTGTACCCTCCCCCGTTGTCAGCAATGACTATTTCGCAGAGCCTATTGCTCGCTTTCCCGTAATATTGGGCGAGAACCCAGTAATTTTTAATTCCGGCATGCTGCTCGACATTGTCAACAAGTTCGCTTGTAAAAAATGCGAGGCTGCTTCTTAATCCAGACGCATGCAGTAATCCTGCCTGAGAAAATATCCGCTCTTCGTATTCTTCCAAAATTTTATCTTCCCGAATTACGGACAGGTTTCTAATTGGCAGGTAACTTGTTTTACTGCTTTGAAAAAAGGTCACCCCTTTTGGGAACCCTATGGTGTTAAGGTAGTCACATACGTCATTGTTTGAGCCTTCAGCAAAAGGCACTGAAAGCTCGAAGCGATTAGCGTAGACTGCGATGGGTAAAATGGCAAGAGGGGTGGCGAGTCTTTCAGTGTAAAGTTCGGCTTTTGATTGGCCGTTAAGCCATGCTGCTTCTAACTCTGATACGTTCTCGACAAGTTCATCCAGCCTATTTGAAATGCTGAAATCAGCTCGGATTTCCACAGCTCGTTTTTAAGCATAAACAGTATTTAAGGTCAATTATCCCGCGCCGACCAACCGATTCACCAACCGGCGATTCACCACTTTACCCAACCCAAGATTCACCAAAGCCGTCAATCGGGCACAGCTGAATTATCGGTGAACCCGCTCAAAAAAAACTGCTGAATCTGCGGTTGCTGAATCGGTGAAAACTAAAACAAGCACTTTGTTACAAGGACATGATTCGCTTTATGAATCTGTGTAACGCCATTTAGAATCGAAACGCAGTGGGAGCCAATAACCCCTTAGAAGGAGAAATAGGGGGTATGACAAACCCACTAGATGACTAAGGGGTTATTGGCTCCCACCACACGATTTGGCGCGATTACTCTTAATCGTTTCCTACTAGAAGAAACTTAAAGAGCATGACCCTCTAGTAAAGAGATTAACGGGGGGAAGGTGAGGTAGCCCCTTTAAACTAGAGAGTCACTGCCCCGCCGAACGATTTAGCGCGGTTAATCTTAATCGTTTCTAATCGTGATTGAAGATGATTGACGCAGCACAAATACACCAGAAATACTTAATAGCCTTCCAGAAGTTCTTGGAAGATATTATGGTAGAAGCAAATGTGTGGACATTCACTGAATATCTGGATGGAATTGGAGCAACTCATTTGTATCGCCCTCTCGGACACCATATAGAACAATACAAAAAGCTCTATAGTGAGGACATACACGACATTTTTGTTTCTAACGATATTGCAGATAATGAACCAAAGTGGGAAACCCTATGGCTTTTTTCTGAGAAGTACTGTGTTGAAATGAAAAATTTTCTGAAAGAAGACAGTATGAGTTTAATTCGGTTAAAAGGCAACGTTGAAAGCTGGGAAATCGAAAAAGAGAACTATGTTATTAAGGATTTTAAAACTGAGAGGGATTACTACTTTAACACTGGCACGTCTGCGTCAGCGCGATTGCACGTTTCGGTGAAATTGTTACACGGGCAGGCTGTGTATTTCAAAGCATTGGGGAAGAACTGCGATTTCCTGCTAAACATTTTCAACAAATACATAAAGGCTAATCAAGTCGAAAACTGACCGCCCAAATTTACTCCTTCGCATTCTTCGTCGTTCTCTTAACTAATGCCAGCCACTTATTCCCTCCCAACTTCAAGTCAACCCCCGCAACCTCCGCAGGCGTTTTCCCTTTTAGCGCCTGATTCGGTCTGACGAAGTTGTAATACACCTTGAACCCCTCATTGAACACCGCAGCCGACTTATCGCTGTGCAACCCACGCATTACCTTTACCCGCTCCCTTACGGTATTGTGCAACCGTTCGCCTTTGTTATTGTTGCTTCTCGCCGTCAACCCCTCAGCGACGATGTGTTCGCTCTGTTGGTGGGCGTAGAACTCCTTGTTGAACGCTTTGTGATATGACTGTAAGCCGTCAGTAATGAGCAATTCCGGTTTGCCCGCATCTCTTGCCTCTCTACAGTGAATTTTTCAAACGGTGACAAAACTCAGAACGTAGAACGTGTTCACAAGCCGCCGCGTCCCGCGACTTCAGATCACGGAACAGCGCTCGTGGAAGATCACAACGCATTTATATGCAAATTGACGTTCACTCTTGGGGTGCACTATTTCGATTCAAAACCTCGAAGCCGCGCATGTCCAAGCAAAATGACGAACTGAAGCGCCGTGTATATGAGATCTTCCAGCCCGCCCCTGTAGGCGAGGCCCGCATTGCAGCGCGTCGTCGGGACGTTTCCACAGCTATACGCGTACGGTTCTTTTTGATGGCATTGATCTGGGTACTCGTAGGTGTCATCATACTAGCCAGCTACAGCGACGTATACCAAAGGTATCATAACCTCTTCAACGCAGTGTTTGCTTTTGCAATCGTGGTTTTTACCATTGAGCTGCTACTACGCTTATGGTCGTGCACGGTAGATCCGCGGTTCAGAGGCCCGATCAAAGGCAGACTAAAATGCCTGTTTACTACATCCCTGCTCATAAATCTGCTTGTCATTGTGCCTTTTTACGCCAAGCCGTTATTTCCAGGAGCGGACGTATTCATAAACGCGGCGATAATCCTCATCATCATCAAGCTGCTCACGTACTCCAGTGTATTCAAATTCGTCATCGATGTTCTGCAAGCGAAAAAAAACGAGCTCGTTACTGCGCTGGCAATCGACCTAATCTTGCTGATAACGTTCTCAAGTTTCATGTTCATTATTGAGCACGGCTCAGACCCGCGCGATTTTTCAAGCATTCCTGCTGCCGGGTGGTGGGCTGCGCAGACCCTGACCACCGTCGGCTACGGCGATCTCGTCCCCACGACACCGCTCGGGCAATTCTTGGCAGTTTTTGCAATGTTCTTAGGCATAGCCACGTTTGCTATCCCAATTGCCATTATCGGCGCCGGATTCACCGAGGCATTTGAGGCACGACGGGGCGGAGCCGGCAAGCAGGCCGCCGACCCGTGCAAATTGCTGGGTAATTTGGCCGATCTAAAAGAGCAAGGAGTCATCACCGAGGAGGAGTTCGCGGCCAAGAAACAGGAGCTTCTGACCCGACTCTGACCACGTTTGTTCGGGCAAGCGGTGCTTACGGCGACGCGCCGACGTTTCGATGTTTACCGCCACCGCGCAGTCCGCGCACCTACCCGAAACCAAGCGAGACCAATACGTTTTTCCCCTGCGGACGATATGCTTAGTGCGGAGCGAACCGATGGATATTATCTTTGCAATGGACATTCGAGGCGGAATCGTCGTAAAAGGCTACAGAGGCGATCGAGAACAATATGAACCCATTGAACGTCATAGTAAGATCTGCACGACGTCAGATCCGCTAAATGTCGTTGACGCCATCAAGCCGAGGAGGACGTACATCGCGGATCTCGATCGGATCCTCGGTTCGGGTAGCAACTCACTCATTATCCAACGCATAGGCACACGCACAAAAACCCTCATAGACATAGGTATCCGGCGGCTCGATGACGTCCGAGAAGCCGAGCGAATCGGTGATACAGCGATAATTGGCACCGAAACGGGGCGCCTCGACGTGATTCGAGCAGCTCAATCGATGCGGATCGCCGTTAGCATCGATATGAGGGAGGGAAGTGCAATATCCCCCGATCCAGCACTTTCCGGAGATCCTCTCGAGGTTATCGAGAAGATGAACCTCTACAAGATGAGTGAACTGCTCGTGCTGAACATCAATCTCGTGGGAACGAAGCACGGGGTCGACTTTGATTTCATAGACAGGGTGATCGACGTTTCGGGACATCCAATTGTTGTCGCTGGCGGAATAAAGAACAGTGAAGACTTGGATACGCTCGAAGATCTCGGCGCTGCAGGCGTTATTCTTTCGACGGCGATTCACGAAGAGATAATCCCGGTCGATCTCGTCCGATAGAAAACGAAGAATAAAAAAAGACGATAGAGCGGAACAGCCCGCCAGTTCTCCGCCCTAAAACGCTCTTTACAAAATAGGCAGGTACCGCCCGATCTCGTACTCCGACACCTGGATGCGATACTCATCCCATTCTTTCTGTTTGAGTTGGATGAAGCGGTCAAAGACGTGATTGCCGAGTGCGCGTCGCACGAGTTCAGAGTTCTCGGTCTCTTTTATTGCAAGTCCTAAGTTCTCGGGGAGTGAGCCAATGCCGTGCGCATCGAGCTGTTGCGGCGTCATTTTGAAGATGTCCTTCTCGACGGGGTCAGGAAGGTCGTAGCCCTTTTCGATTCCGTCGAGCCCGCTTGCGAGCATTACCGCAAAGGTGAGGTAGGGATTACAGGCCGGATCGGGGCAACGCAGTTCTACCCTCGTCGCGAGCTCGTTTCCGGGCTTATACATTGGCACTCTTATCAGTGCAGATCTATTTCGCCGCGCCCACGAAATGTAAACAGGCGCTTCAAAGCCGGGAACCAGCCGCTTGTAAGAGTTCACCCATTGGCTCATGACGAGACAGAATTCGTTTACGTGCTTCAACTGGCCGGCAATAAAGCCTTTGCCTTGGTCTGACAGGTGGTACATGTCATTGGGGTCGAAAAATGCATTCTTCTTTCCCCTAAACAGTGATTGGTGCGTATGCATGCCGCTTCCGTTTTCACCGAGTATGGGCTTCGGCATAAACGTGGCATAGTAGCCGGCCCGGAGCGCGATCTCCTTAACGACGAGGCGGTACGTCATGACGCTGTCGGACATGGTCAAAGCGTCCGTGTAGCGCAGATCAATTTCGTGTTGGCTAGGGCCAACCTCGTGGTGACTATACTCGACGTGAATGCCCATGTCTTGCAGGGCAAATATCGTGTCCCTCCGAAGATCAGTCGCTTGATCCAAAGGGGTAAGATCGAAGTACCCGCCGGTATCAATGATATCGGCGCATTGATTGTTTGCAAAATAGAAATACTCAAGTTCCGGCCCAATGTTGAATGTGAGGCCTTTCTTCTCTGCTCGCTGGAGATTTCTTTTTAGGACGTACCTGGGATCTCCCTCATATGGCCTGCCCGACGGTTCAAGCACGTCACAGATGATTCGTGCGACGCCCTTTTCTTTTGGCCGCCAAGGCAATATCGCAAACGTGCTGGGATCCGGCTTCGCCATCATATCTGACTCCTCAATCGTTTGATAGCCGCTGATTGAAGAGCCGTCGAAGCCCATTCCTTCATCGAGAGCCCCTTCGAGCTCGTCGGTGGTTATTGCAAAGCTTTTCAGAGCGCCGAGGATGTCCGTAAACCAGAGTCGAATGAACTTGATGCCCTGTTCTTCGACTTGGGCTACAACATAGTCTTTGTCCTTCGTTTCTGCCATGGAAAATCTCCTGTTCGTAATTCTCAGTAGGAAATTACGTTCCGCTTTAGGCGGTAATCAAATATAAGCATTTCCAACACGCCACCCCGCGGGGGAAGGCGGATCGCAGCGCTACGCAGCACGGTCCGCTGAGCGGCGTTTACAATCGTTGATTAAGGAGCTTTACATCCATGAGAGCTGAGATCGAATGCACCTTCACGGCTATTTCCAGCTCATAAAGTGCCGCCATTGGATTTGCTCCGGCGTAATTGTTGATCTCCACAACGTCATTTTCAGCGCGGATTCCTGACGAACTTTCTTGAATGGGGCTCTCGATCCAGCCGACGATGCCTGCTTTTTTAGCGTCCCGGAGCAGTTCGATGGATTTTTCAGATGCGATAGCTGGCACGGTTCTAACGTTCGCGAGTACTGTGCCTTCTCCGCTCCGCGCTGCAGCTAAGATAGAGGTCATACGTCGTGCGGTGAATATTTGAATCGGATCGAGCGACGTTCCGGCATATGAGATGAGATCAGTGTAGGCGATTGGCTGGCTGTTTTTGATTGCGAGAAGTCCCCCATATTTGATGCTAGACGGGATCCCGTGTTTGATCAATATGCCATCGACAGTCATGCTACACATAGTCACGAATCCTGCAGATCCGTAAGGAATGAAGACGGCACCAACCTTATCCCCCTCCTCGAGAAGACGCACGTATGGGCTAACGGTGTATCCGCCATCAATGGTCTCGGCTGCCGCTTGCAGTGCGACATCGAGGTCATTCTTGTCGATAGTCGCGACATTGACTATGATGTCACCATTTCTCTGCTTTAGGTCGAAACTCGTGCGGTAAACCAGCTCATCGATCCTAGTTATCACGAATCCGACCCGATCTCCAACTATCGCTTCATTCAACTCGTTCAGGCCTTTTTCGGTGATAACTCTGCCTGCATTACCGATTTTAGTCGTAAAGCCTTTGTAATCAAGCAGCACCAAATAGTGGCGTACGGCGCGCTCTCCAATCGGGTATCCTCGTTGACTTAAGCTTGCAGCGATCATTCGCGCTCCGATAGCCTCGTCAGTTTCGTCGAGAATTCGTAGGATTTCGATTAGCTTTCTCTCTGTCTCGATGTTCGTCATGAAAAGGTCGCAGAACACTTACGCGCTTATTTGAGCCATCAGGCCCTCCAAATGCGCTAAAGTATTAAGGGGGCACCTTATTTGTAGTTTTCCGAGTTAATTTCAATACCGATAAGCTCCTTCGGATAACTATGGGCTCGTAGGGTAGTGGACTATCCTCTTGGACTTCGGAGCCTTTGTGGAGACATCCAAGAACCTGGGTTCAAATCCCAGCGGGCCCGTCAATCTGCTCTACAACGAGCAAGCGCCATACACAGCGCTTTCGTTAATTCCCGAGGCTCATAAGCGGCGCCGGAATCGAACCGCCTCTTTTGATGAACTTTTCGGAGCTAAATGCCTTGATTGGCACCACAGGCGCGGCTCCGAGCAATCCGCCGAAATCAATCAAGTCTCCTTCCTTTCCTACGGGAATAAGCCGCACACCGGTCGTTTTGTTGTTGATGACCCCGATCGCGCACTCGTCAGCAATTATTCCCGCAATTGTCTCGGCTGGTGTCGCAGAAGGAATGCATACCATGTCAAGCCCAACCGAACATACGGACGTCATTGCCTCAAGTTTCTCAAGCCCGATGGCGCCGACACGGATTGCTTCAGCCATACCAGCATCTTCGCTGACCGGTATGAACGCACCACTGAGGCCCCCCACGCGTGAAGACGCCATCGCGCCTCCTTTCTTAACAGCATCAGTAAGCATAGCGAGTGCAGCAGTCGTTCCAGGCGCTCCGCACCGCTCAACCCCCATTGCTTCGATGATCTGTGCGACAGAGTCCCCCTTCTGGGGGGTTGGCGCTAACGAGAGGTCCACAATTCCGAAATCAATATTCATTCGTGCTGCTATCTCTTTACCCACCAACTCCCCCACGCGAGTTATCTTGAATGCGGCACGTTTGACAACCTCGGCAAGCTCACCGAGATCGCAATCTCCCATTCTCTCCACTAAAGCCCTAATGACGCCAGGACCCGATATACCCACGTTCACGACCGATTCGGGTTCGCCTGGACCGTGAAAAGCACCGGCCATAAACGGATTATCAGGTGGCGCGTTTGCAAAGGTAACCAAACGGGTGCAAAGCTGCGGATCGATGCGAGCAAGCTCCTTGATGACTCTACCCATTCGGAGCGCGGCCTCGATGTTGATGCCCGCTTTGGTCGTAGCGATGTTCACGGAGGCACACACCTTTTCTGTCGAGCTCAATGCCTCCGGAATCGAGCTCACGAGTGCCCCAGTCCCGATTGTAAAGCCTTTCTGGACGAGGGCCGAGTAGCCACCGATAAAGTCGACGTTCAACTCGGACGCAGCTTCGTCCATCGCGCGTGCCATCAACGGACCAGATTGTGGATGGACGTCGATCAAGGAACCAATAGGAGTTACCGAGATACGCTTGTTTACTATCGGCAACGAATACCGCGCCACCGTTCGATCGGCTTCTGAGCGCAGCTTAGACGCAATAGACACGATCCGATCGTGCACAGCTTGGGCCATTTGTTCAGGGTCGTCTCGCACGCAGCCCATCAAGTTGATGCCTACAGTGACTGTCCGTATGTCGAGATGCTCGTAGAGAATCATGTCGAGGGTCTCGAGTATTTCATCAGCGCTGAAGATCATAACTTCACCTTTAGCGTGGCGACTATGCGAGCATAGCTACAGCGGGCATTCGCGAAGATAAACTTAGTCTTTGTGGTGGTTCACAGCGTGCACCGGGATCACCTTTCAAGTCACACTCGAGCCACCAAAGCCTCAGTCGCGAGAAGAGAAACGAACGCTGACTGACGGCGTCCGATTTCGGTTCGGCTGGCACAAGTTCGTCTTGCAATGTGAGCGATTGCCAACCAATAACTTCGGAAACGCTTTCTAAGGCCGCGTGAGATACAAAGAAAACGGACCCGGAGGGATTTGAACCCTCGACCACCGGCTTAGAAGGCCGGTGCTATATCCTGACTAAGCCACGGGCCCCTTTTATTCCATGCTAAGCAACTCAGATCAGTTCATCGACCTTCAAAGTGGCATGCTTCGGCGGTCTCGACTGCGATGATCTTACCTGGACCTTCGTCCTCGATGCCACGCAGCCGGCACGTGTGTTCGCGCAGCTCGAGCTGAACCCGGGCCGACATAACCTCACGTTCTTCATAGAAGTCGCCCACCCGGTGTGAGACTTTTTGCATTGAAATGGTTTTGGTGCGCACGCGCGCTAAAACCCCGGTCGTACCGATCGCAACGTCGTGACGACTCGTGTCCGTCACAAACACTTCGTCGCCAATGTCAGCTTCGAAAACAATTGGTATGTTATGAGCGCTGCGCAACTCAAAAGTTCTAACGCGCTTTATAATGAGGTCGTCGATTGAATCTTTTGATATACCGGTCAAAGCTAGATGTCTCATGTGCTCACCCGTACATGACCTGAGTTGGTCCTTTGGTTTCGGCCTGTTCTGCCCCTTGAACCTGCTCAGCAAGCTTGTGTAGCTCTGTTTCGATCTGGTCCGCTTCCTCAACCAGTTTCTGCGTGCTGATGTTCACGTTCAATACGTTGCTTACCACGTCGATGACGCGAGCTGCCGCGCGTGGATCAGGAGTAGGACCTTGGGTTTCTCCCAAGAGGCAAAGCGCCGGGAGCTTGTTAATATGACTCTCGTTCATTATGCTTCCGGCGATACCCGAGATGCTTCCGGTCACCAAGGTCTCGGTTTTGTCCTTCACGAGACTGAGTTGTTCGGCACCAGTTGCGGCCGCATAAACGGTGCGTTCTTCGCGCATCGTGGCGATACCGGCGATCGGTATGTTGAGTTTCGCGTCCAGACTCTGCGCCCAGCCAATAACTGCTTTTCCTATGTCATAAGCAATCATTGGGTGAATCAGGATATCCGATAGCACTACGATGAAGTTGTTTTGAGGATCTTCGTAGATTCTGACTGGGGCGTGCGTGAGTCCATCAAAGAGCACGGTAATAGGCGGAAATAGGCGAGATTCGATAGTTCCTATCTGCGTCATTTTGAGCTCGGATGCTATTTGTGTAGCCACGATGTTGCCAACGAGGCCGATTCCGGGGAATCCCGCGAGGATTACGGGGCTCTTTGAGCTCACCTCTTGTTCGATAATCATATTAACGTATTCGTTATCAATTCCGGCTTTCATAATGTATCAGCGTCCACAATTGCTCACTTTTTAAACAATGACCCATTACTAAGTAAATACTTTATCTATCCATTCAACGACTCTTCTCTTGATCAGAACGGCACTTGGATAAGTGCGTCCTTTGCGGAGCGCATATAAACAATGTGCCGCAAAGAGCGTATAGGTCTCACAGCCACAGGTCGTGACTACAATTCAAGAATACGCGTTCAAACGAGGATTCAAAAAGGATGCTAATCAGCGGGTTGTCGAAGCACTCAGAGCGTGCTTTGGCGTCGATATCAACGAGCGCGACGACGAATACCGCTTAAGCTACGGGGCATTGAAGACGATGACGATACGTGTGGCTGACACGTTACTCGTCGATACCGAACCCAGTACCAGCGTTCCTGAAGCGGTAATGATCGATACGAACGCGCGGTTCCGCTGTTTTCTGGAAAAAGCAACCGGATATACGGCAAAACAGCGTGCAAAAAAGGCTCAACAAGCAGTAAAGAAGCAGTAAAACGCGCCAAACAGGACTGACCTGCTTAAGCTCTGCCCACATTATTCGACGTAGATTGCCGGTTTCATGGGAAGCGCTCGCCTCGCGCGATTCGCCGGATCGTACACGTTGTCGTTTTCTGCGCAGACATGCACGTGTTTCCCAAATTTTCGCGTCATGTAGTCCTTTGCGGCGAGAAGAGTCTCTGATTCGGCCTGGAAGTCCAGCGCGTCGGCAGATAGGGCTTCGTGAGCGAGTGATTTGGCAAGATCGGGTGCGATATGAGCGATTTCTTTCATATACATACGCAGAAAGGGGTCTTCTTTCGCTCGGGCCATGATGTTCTTGATCGATGGATCATCAAGCCCACGGGCGACGGCGTAGAGAGTGTATTTCCACTGAGCCGGAAGGTAGATAAAAACTGATTCGGTTTCCCGCTTTATTGCGGCTTGTATGTTTGAAATATCACTGATGACCCCATCCAAGAAGCCCTTTTGCGGAAGTGTTTCGGCATAAAGATCGTCATACAGCGGAAATTCTGCGAGTGAGATATAACCAGACTTCAGCATTCTCTCCCACAGCTCCTCGGCAATATGAGGCACAACAGGCGCCAGCACGCGGAGCCATATGTCGATGACGTCCCAGAGCGTGCGACGCCTCTCGTTACCGCCCAAAATCATCGACTTGTACTCTTCAACCCGGTTTAAGTGTTCAAAAAACGCTTCGGTGACGTACTTTCTGTACGAGAATTGATGAGCGGCCTCAGACGTTTTTGATACCATAGCCTTAGTCGCTGCCAGTATCCATCGACTCGCAAAAGAAAGCGGCCCATTGTATTCCGGCCTCGCCGCTTCGACGTCCCTCTTCGTTGCGTGCCAAAACCTAAGAAGCCTCTTTTTTACCATCTCAACTTCTTTTTCCCTCCAGTCAACCGTTGAATTCAGGTCGGCAATGGACACCAGACAGAGCCGCACGAGGTCCGCGCTATAGACCTCCGGGACTGTCGCAATGGGAATTACGTTGCCCTTGCTTTTCGACATCTTCACCCCATCGCGAACAAGAAGCTCGTTGAGCGTAACGAGCTTTGGCCAGCAAGGCTCCGGAAACAGTATCGCGTGATGGAACAAGAAGAAGCTCAAGTGATTGGAAATGTGGGCGATAGCAGTGTGCCGATGATCGTTCGGATACCAGTAGATGAAATCCTTTCGCGCAGCTCTGATCACCGTCTCTGGCAAACCTGTTTGCTGGCAGACATCCGTTGCGTGGCCCTTGCCCAGGAAAATGTAGTCAAAGAAGGCGGGCGTTAGCCGCTTCGGGTCACACTCGCGAATGTGCTGGATGACGGTATAGAGCGCCATGTAGATAACGGAATCAGAAAGCGGCTCAATTATCCAGTGCTCCGTTGAGAACGGAAATTCCGTCCCAAGCCCTCTGCGCCGAACGCACGGTCGTTGATCGAGCCACTCAAACGTCTGAACGAACTGTGCTCGGTATATCTCTGGTACGATTTCAAGCTGGTCAAGCAATTCGAATGCCTTTTCTTTCCAGTGAGGGTCGCCATAGTTGAGGAAATACTGGCCAGGCTCTATGGCGACAACCACCCGGCCGCCGCATCGACAGAGTCCTTTTGTTGAGGTCTCATAGATGCTCGACGCAGCATTTCGACTATTAAGGAATTCAACGATGTCCTGCTTGACGTCGCGCACTAGCCGGCCATCAAATTGCTCGGCAGTTTCCTTAAGAATCCCGGTATAGAATTCCTCCCTGTAAAGTATGTTGGTAATATGGCTCAGGGTCTCGTCGTCGCGTTGAGAGCGAACGCCATAGCGTTCGCACAGCTCTGCTGCGGGAAAATCCCCGTACCCGTCGATTTTGACGAGAGATATCGGCTGTATGGCTTCAATATCGCTCCTTAACGAGGAGAGATCGACATCCAAACCGGTGCTCCCTTGCTGCTTTAGGTCGTTCAGCGCTGCCCAATCATAGGGGGCGTGAGCGGGGACACTCATGACGATTCCGGTGCCGTGATCAGAATCGACGAAAGACGCCGGAAGAATAGGTATTTTCCGTCCCAGAGGGCTGACGCAATGCGCCCCTAGGAGTGACGTGCCCTGAAACTCCTCAATGATAGTGACCTCCCGCTGCTGATAGCGCAACTTGGAGGCGCTTTCGAGGGAAACGATCCACGTCTCACCGTCGACGTAGGCTTTGACGTAGGTCGCGTCAGGCGCAACCCAAAGATTTGTTACCGCAAAAACTGTTTCAGGGCGCAGCGAGGCCGTGACGACATAAGCTTCGTCCAGAGAGAACTTGATCCCAACGTAATCGTCGATTGATATCTTCTTAACGTCGCCGCCGGCGATATCGTCTTCCCCGACGGCGTTTTGATCGATCGTGCAGAAGAGAACTGGGTGTTGTCCGCGCACGATCAGCCCGAGCTCCATCAGCTTGCCGTACTGCCAGCGAATAAACTGATTGTAGACGAGGTCGCCGGTGGTAAACTGTCGGGACCAGTCGATTGAGAAGCCCATCTTCTTGAAATCTGGCGCGATCTTCTCTGCAAAGTAGTTCGCGATATTCCAAGGATCCACAAACGAATTGACGATCTGCTCAACGCGCGACTCGTCATCCTCATAGAGGCGAACGTAGTTCTTATAAAGCGCTATCGTCGCGCTTTCGCGGCGCTCTATGCACGAGCTGATGGCAAGGATCGGTGTTCCGGTAATGTGCCACGCCATCGGCCACAGAACGTTGTGGCCGTTCATTCGCATGAACCGAGCGTGAATATCAGCAACGTTATAGGTCCGCGTATGGCCTATGTGCTGGGGCCCGCTCGTATACGGATACGGCGTCGTCAAGAAGTACTTCTTCGGCCCTGCGCTTTTTGGCTCAAATATCTTATCGCCAAACCAACGATCCTGCCATTTCCTCTCAATCGCTCGAATTTCATCAAGTTCAGAAGTTGCCACTTGCATTCCCTGCGGTGAGCTTCAACGACTAGAAAATGGTTATTTGGACAAGCGACCTGATCGGAACGTTCTGGACTTGATCAATCCCCTTCTTGTTAATAAGCACAGCTACCGATAATGGCGTTGCTTGCATCTCTTTGATGCTTTCTATGAGTTCAGTCGCCGTGCTTCCAGTGGTTATTACATCATCGACTATCGCGCAGCTTTTTCCCGCAATATCAGCGAAGTTTTGACTAAATGAGCCCTTAACGCCGCCATTTTCAGATCCCTTTTGTTTTTGCGGAACAAACACTGCGAGCTCTGCTCCGATTTCATCGGCGACAAGCGTCGCAAGAGGTAGTCCACTCAGCGCAACGCCGATCACTACGTCAGGATCACCTGTCTCCAAGATCATGTCGACCAACGCGAGCGAGACGAATCTGAGCCTCTCCGCGTTTTGCCCAATCTCGCTCCAGTTTAGGTATATGTCTTTTGGCGCGGGCTCTTGTGAGCTCTTGGAGCGGGTGAGAAGCCACGTTGCGGTTTCTCGTGATATGTTCAGTTCATCCGCTATCTCCCCGGAACGCAACCCTTTTTCGCGTAGTTCCTGCGCTTTGCTTATGAGATCGTTCAAATCGTTCATGTTCTGACTCCTCCCACCTGTCAAAGATTACCTCTTCACCGGCTTAACTCTCACCTCAGATCCGCAGACAGGACAGATCGTTTCCGTTTCATACAACCGACCACATCCGACACACCTGCGTCTCCATTTCAGCACGCGTTTGATGCGTGCCTGCCGGATCGCCTGCGTCTCAATCCCGAGGCACGCGGCGACATTTTGAACGGAATAATCATCCGTAACCAGCGTACCGCTTACTTCAAGTGCCTTCGCCAGCAAGTCAATATCGGCTTGAGACAGCTTAAGGTGGTCACCCGTCGACTTAGCCTTTTCCGTGACAACGTCTACTGCTTTTTTCAACGGCTCTTCGATTTTCAGTCCCTCCTTTAGAAACTCTTGCAGTACTACAGTCGCTTGAGAGCTCGTCAACTCGCGGGTTACCTCAGGAACTGTGTACATAGTGCCAACGACGTGAACGCCATAAATAAACACTGGAGCGTCAAGCACGTACGTTCGAGACATCAGCCGTGCATATGTAATTGATCCAATATGCATTTTTTCTAGCAATAGTCACCTAGGGCGAGCTCCTCAACTAGCATAGGCGGCTCTATTTGATTTCGTATGCGGACGCGACATATCCTCGCCTGCGCGCCGCGATCTCCGTAGCATCTAGCCTTTCAGACGGCGCATCTAGCAACGCTGCGTCTATTGCCGGTTAACGTTCAGATGGGCTGTTTAGTCCTCTCCGAGCCGGAGAAAGGTTTTTATTATCGCTGAGTGCTCTACCAATGAATACTAAATGGAGGTGCATTCAATGACGAACCTGCCAGAAAAGGTAGTCAACAACATTAACGCTGTGAAGACTGTAGTATTCGCAACGGTAAGCGACGCCGGTATACCAAACGTAGTACCCAATCAATTCACCATCGTAAAAGACCCCGAAACAATTCTCGTCGGTGACAACTTTTGGCACAAAACTGCTGACAACCTGAAGAGGCCAAATTGCAACGTTGCCCTTACTTCGTGGGAGGGCTATGAAGGCTATCAACTCAAGGGCGTAGCAAACTATGTGACTGAAGGACCTGACTACGAGATGATGAAACAGAAGATCAAGAGCCGAAATGAAAAACTACCTGCAAAGGGCTGTGCGATACTAAAGGTAACAGAAGTCTACGACCTCGCTCCAGGGCCAAACGCAGGAAAAAGAATCGCATAACCGACCAACCCCAGCTAACAGCAGTTGCGGCAGTTTTCAACGCTGTGCAACGATCGTCAGTCAGGACCATCAAATACTCGTCGCTCAGAGTTGGAGATGCTAGAGGTAAAGAATGCCAGCAGATATATTAACTCTTTTTTCACAGTTCGGCCTCAAAAAAGAAGCGGGGGAGGTTTACCTTCATCTGCTACAGACCGGACGACGAACGGCAGTTGAAGTAGCCGAATCGCTTCATCTCACTAGTCACGGTGCTAACAAGGTCCTGCTAGAGCTTTCGAAACAAGGACTCGCTAAGCGTATATCTACCAATCCGGAAACGTTCGTAGCTGCATACCCGTCCCCCTTGCTAAATCCTGCCATTAGTAAAGAGGCCGCGAAGTTACAGGGCCTCAGCGAGGCGCGAGATACGCTACTCGAGATGTGGGACGTTGAGCGCACAAAAGCGCAAGGCCTGCCCGTCGAATGGTGTCCGATCGAAGAGGGCTTCATCGTTCTGTATGACAAAGACGATATTATCGACCGGCGTCTCGAGACCTTCCACGCTACAGAAAAAAGGCTCTGGATCATCTCTACCGAGTTTTGGCTCCTTCGATGGGACAAAGTGCTTTGCGACTATTTTGTAGATGATGAGGACAAATGCAGGATCGAAGATCTAAGGATCCTGCTTCCGATTACGCCAAACAATATCGATGCAGTAAAGCAGCTTTCCACGTGCTTTAAGATACGACACTCACCAATGATGAGCAATTTCGCGGTCGTTATTTCAGACTGCAAAGAGGCGATGTATACGGGCGTAACAAAGGATCTCGACGAGTTAGAGCGAGTCGAACTCACCCCGTCGCTGTGGTCGAACAACAGCGGATTTATTGAGATCCAGAGTTCCCTGTTTCAATCCCTCTGGGACAGAGGGATAGACGCCCGTTTGAGGATACAAGAGATAGAGACGGGTAAGCCCATCGAGGTCACGCGCGTCATTACCGACTACCAGGAGATCGTGCAAGACTTCGCGTCGCTCATAAACACGGCCCAAAAAGAGATATTCTTGTGGATCAGAGGCGAGGCTTTGCCGATTTTGGCACCACTCATTCCAAAGGATGCGCGACAACGAGGTATTGACGTTATTGTAATGGCCGAGATCAACAAGGATAATCTGCAAGCGGCACAAGAAATCGCGGAACGTGCCGATGTGCGCCATATCCCTCAGATTGTGCACAGCACGGGGGTAATCATCGATCAGCAAGCAATGCAAGTGTTGCTTTATTCATTTAGTGAGAAGGGCGCAGAGCTCTATAATTCAATTTATACGAATACAAAGAGCTTCGTTGAAACGCAGCACTCGATGATGGAAGACATGTGGCACTCAGGAATTGAGCTGCGGTACCGAGAACAAGAGCTGACGGCAGGACGTGTGGTACAGACGATCCAAGTCATAAAGAAGAGGGAGAACGTCTACAAAGCTTTCTACGAGATGCTCGACAGATCGAAAAATGAATTCAACGTGATACAAACTCGTATGGGGGTAAAACGGCTCTATAATTTGATCAAGGATAGAGAGATGCCCAAGATTACGTATCGTTTGCTGGCACCTATTGAAAGCGTCAACATCGAAGAAGCGCGTCTGCTTACGAAGTATTTTGAAATTCGGCATCTTGAATCGGAGACTGGGGCAGGAATTTTTATTTCCGATGATGACAAACTGCTCGGAACGAGTTATATTTACGACACCGGCGACGTAGACAATGTGATATACAAATCAGCCTTCAGCACGGACATTTCCGAATTCATTTTTATCGAAAAGGAGCTCTTCAACAGCTTCTGGTACAACGCGACGCCGCTAAGTATTAGAGAGCAGGAGCTGCCAATTGGCATGGCAAAAGGTGTGATCGACGCGGAGAAGCCCGAAAAGCGACCTGCAAGACGCTGATTCTGACGGCGGCCCGTACAACGTATCTGCCTCTGAAAAGTTCACTAACCTTAGGTAGCTGCTCAACGCCCTAGCGCCGATCGCGTACCTGGGTTTTCTGAAAATGCTAGAAAAACTGTGAACACGTACCTGGCCGTTCTACTCAACGGCTCTTTGCAAGTCTACCTTGTTGAGCACGTATTCTGGGTTAAAGATTCTCAAAGCAACATTTTTTATACATAACACGACGTGCAATATGTGAAGGGTGTCATCATGACGCGTGGAGTATTGCATAAAGACGTTTCGACGCTTAGCGGGGTCAACGTAGGAAAGGTCAGAGATGTTCTAATTAACTGGGATAATAAGGAGATCTCACTAGATGTCTCAAAAGGCTTGCTCAAAGGGGAGACAATTGTTCCTTGGTCGAAAATCATAAGCGTTGGCGATATCATTATAGTTTCTGATGATCTAGCCCCTGAAGGCAGTAAGTGAGCGCTCTTCATGAGTTGCCCTCGCTGCAGGGTTCCTCCTGTGATTTAATTATCGCATATTTCTCTCGATTTGACCGCTCTCTTATGAACGACCCGTATCACACGATCGCTGGTAGCCAATGAAAGGTTTTGCCGTTGTGTTCGACTGCGCGGGTACACTTCTCGAGAAATATCGCGTAGCAAAGGATATTGACCAAGGCATGCTCTTGCACCAGATAGTATCCCTCAGTTTCATAGGGACGCGGCTGGACTACGTGCTTGCTGTGTTGCAGCTGGATGTTCCCAAGGACCTAGAAGGCGTGCCCACTGACTTGTCCATCGCTGATTTCTTGGACATCTACCACGTAGACCTTGTAGTTGTTTGCTCCAACGTCCCGGTTGCTGAAACGACGGTGTTACGCGCTGTTGCGCGGGATACAAAGAGTCAAGTAAAGGATCTAGTCGATGTAGTCCACGAAGTCAGCAAAAGTTGCAGCGCGTCGTACTTCACCGGCGCTGCGGCAATCGTTGATATTGAACAAGGCCATATTCCGTACGTTCTGGCCACGTGCGGAGAACTCTTCGAGTCGGCGCGTCCTGTGATTGATGAACTCAAAAGTATTGGAGGCGACATCTACGTAGCCTCAGGTGATGCGAAAAACACCCTCTATGCCCTCGCTGACCGGATTGATATTCCCTACGAGAACGTCAGGGACATCGCAACTCCGAGCGCAAAGGAGCAACTGGTCTACGAACTTAAGGAACAATACCGTTACGTCGTGATGGTGGGCGATGGGATCAACGACATCCCCGCGTTGAGAGCCGCGGACCTTGGAGTTCTAACGATACAACAGAAAGAGGAACGTCCCGCAACGCTCTACGAAGCAGCCGATCTCGTAATAAAAGACTTAACGCTCTTGCCGGGCATATTAAAAAACATTATTACGAATAACGGTTATAACGGTACGGGGTCGAAGGAGGCAACACTGTAATGGCCGTCTTGATAGAAGTCGAAAACTTAGTCAAAACGTTCGGCGAATTTGAGATATTAAAAGGCATCAATTTCACCCTTGACGAGGGCGAGGTACTCGGAATCATAGGCAAGAGCGGAGTCGGAAAAACCGTCTTGCTGCACGCCATACGAGGATTGAAAGAATACAAACCTACCAGCGGCAAAATCTATTACAACGTGGCGTATTGTGGAAACTGTCGACACGTCGACGTGCCCAGTCGAGTTGGACAACCTTGCCCGATATGCGCCAGAAAGATGCAATTCTTCCGAGTCGACGCGTGGGCAGACGAAGAGAGCGACTTACAACGGGACGTTAGAAGCCGCGTTGCGATAATGCTACAGCGCACTTTCGCTCTTTACGGAGACGAGCGCGCCATAGAAAACGTTATGAGGAGCTTCACAGAACGCGGGTACGGCGATTCTGAAGCAATTTATAAAGCATCTGAACTTATTGATCAGGTGAAGTTATCACATCGAATGATGCACATGGCGCGCGATCTCAGCGGCGGAGAGAAACAGCGGGTTGTTTTGGCGCGCCAACTGGCAAGATCGCCGATCATCTTACTCGCTGATGAACCCACCGGCACCCTGGACCGGAAGACAGCGGAGATCATCCACAAAATAATCCAACACGAGGCCAAAACGAACGACATGGCTGTGCTCGTTACCTCGCACCTTCCCGAAGACATAGAATCGATGGCTGACAGAGCAATACTGCTCGACGACGGGAGGATCGTCAAGGAAGGCGCACCGAAAGGAGTCGTCGATGAGTTTTTGAGCACTGTCGGGGAAATAAAGAAACACGAGACCGTCTCTGGCGACACGATAGTAAAAGTGACGGAGCTTGAAAAGAAGTACGTCACACTCGACCGAGGAGTGATCAGAGCCGTCAGCAACGTTTCGTTTGATATCCAAGAAGGGGAAGTCTTTGGCCTCATTGGATTAAGCGGGGCCGGAAAAACAAGCGTTTCCAAGATCATCGCAGGCGTGCTCGAGCCGACGAACGGCGAGGTGCAGGTGCGCATTGGGGATGACTGGGTGGACATGACTATGCCCGGACCCGACAACAGAGGAAGAGCGAAGCCGTACATTGGCGTACTCTACCAGGAATATGACCTTTACCCATTCCGCGACGTTTTGGATAACCTCACGAGTAGCATCGGCTTGGAACTTCCCGCTGAACTTTCAGAGCACAAAGCGGTACAGACTCTGATGGCTGCCGGCTTCGGCGAGGCGACGAGCGAGAGCATCCTTGCTAAGGTGCCTGATGAGCTAAGTCAAGGAGAGCGGCACCGGGTGGCTCTCGCACAGGTGCTGATTCGAGAGCCCAACCTCGTTATACTAGACGAACCCACAGGAACGATGGATCCAATCACCAAGAAAGACGTGTCAAACTCAATTCTGACCGCGCGCGCGGAAATCGGCGAGACGTTCATGATCGTATCGCACGATCTCGATTTCGTTCGGGAGGTCTGCGATCGGGCCGCTCTCATGCGCGCGGGCAAGATCATCTCCATCGGACCGACCGCGCAAGTGCTTGACGTTCTGACAGAGCAGGAGAAAGCGACCAGCTGACGGACGCACAATAGGCATGGGCGCCAAGTTCATCGTTCTTGACGGAAAACAGGTTGTGCTCGATCGCGCAACCCGCACGCTGCGCGATGCGTTTGAACTCACGAATACCCCCTACCGCGACGGGCTGCTTGTGGGCATCATAAAGGGGAGAAAAACGCAAAAACTGGACGTCATCAAGGAATATGCGATTTACACAAACAAAGGCGAGATCAGGATTGAGGTCGATGAACCGAGCCGGCGCCTTTGGCTGCGGACTTATAAACTATTTGTCGGGACCAAGGTCCACTGGTCTCAGCCCCAGATAGTATCGGCCGGCCCCGTTCAGAGCGACCTTGAGATCGATCGTGGTGAGCGAGAATACGAGCGCTGGGACATCACATACAGCCTTGGCGGGTTTGATCAGACAAATACGTACCTTTCGTTCATAAAAAAGAGGCATACCGCCGCATATGGCACCAACGCCTTAGTTGGAAAAGCAGTCGCAGGCAGAAATGTCCTCGAAAAACTAGAGAATGGAGACGAAATTCAAAGAATCGAGCCGATTGAGCGACTCGAATATATCACCGACAAGTTCACGACGTCTGACTTTGACATCGAACTTGACGATGGAATGGAAGTCTACACCTACTTCAAGGCAACGCTTTCGAGAGATGCGTCTGAGGGCGTAGAACACTTCTTGGCCCTTGCTAAGGACGGCTCCTATCGAGTGGATGCAATGACAAACACCTATGTCGTGTCCACGCGCTTACGCGGTCGATCGTCCCCATTTGAAATGCTCGATGCGAGGAGCGAGGGAGCAATCACCGTCCGTACGTCTGGAAACGACGCTGGCGACGTATTTATTTACAAGAGAGATACGCCCTCAAATTCCAGCCATTCGGTCATCGGCTATGTCAGCGAGGGGCTGGAGCTCGTCAAAATCGCGACGCCAGGGCAGAGATTGCGCGTGTATACCGACCCTACCCGCATCATGTTGCTGGGCTTGCGCGTCGCGGCGATAGAGGAGGAGGTCAATCGATTAGGTATTTCTCTTGAGCGCGAAGGGTACGATGGCGAAGACGGCGTCGTTGTGCGTCAATCGCCTCTCAATACCGTCGACATTCTCAAAGCTAGAAGTGCGAAAACATTTGCAGTCCCACACGATAAGCTTGTAAAAATTGAGCTTTATGACGATCGTGCTCCTAAAACGGTAGCATTCGTGAGGACGGTTACGGGTTTGAGAGATAATCCCGTAGGCTCGCTGCAAGCTTACGTGAAATACGGTAAGACGATCATGTTCCGCGCGCAGAGCGCGGAGAAGTTCGACATTGTGCCGGAAAACACGCCGACGACAAAAGTGAACGCCGGCGCAATCGGTGTTTCAAACCGTTCCTCGAAGTACGCGGGACTAATCGGAGTCCGACTGGAGGATAACGAAAAGTACGGACCAACCGGTGAGCGGTTCAACAGCACCAATATTGTTGGGAGGATACTGCACACAAGCCCGCTTCAAAACGTGCGCGAAAATGAGACAATATACGTTCACGAAGCTCTGTGATTTATATTGCTAGATAATTATAATATTAGCCGCTGACATACTTACGTGATGACACGAGTGGTGCAATGGTATCGGATGAGATTACAAAAATGGTCGTCCTTGCAGATTCAAGCCCCATTTTGCCCAGCGAACTGGCACTGCGGGCCTATGAATTGTCAACGGATGCCGTGGTGAAAGAGACGTGTTTCGGGCTCATTGTGACGGGATCAGAGAGTGAGGTCAATGAAACCATAGAAGAGCTGAGGAGACTGGACCCATCAGGGATTTTCGTCAAGGACCGCGGGTTCCCCCCAGGCGATTCAAGAAGATGTCGCGCTGTAAGGGGGGGCGGTCCACGACCAGGATTCCACCAGCTCGAAAAGGAATCCGCCATTCTTCCGAGCATCTCGCATGGTTTAGAGACCATCGACGAACCACTGGACGCTAAAGAACCAAAAAAGCGCGAAAAGCTCAAGATCGACCGCTTCATCGAGATCATTGAAGAGCAGTCAAAAGAGGATGTCAATGGCTAAAATACTCATATTTCCGTCAAACAGTCTGATTCTATCTGATTTGGTCGCGCGATTCGGTCACGAACCGCTTACGCTGATGCGCGTCATACGGCGGAAAATAACGGAAGTCGGAATAGATAGCCCACCGATTAACGTCACCCCAGAAGACCCGAAGAGAGGACTCAAATATGCGGCGGTCGACGTCCCTTCTGGTGTGCGCGGGCGGATGGCACTTCTTGACCCCCTGATAGAAGAGGCTGAAGCCGCTATCATCGTTCACGAGGCCGATTACTCATTTGGATGCATGGGGTGCGCCCGAACGAATGAACTGGTCAAGTACATCGTTCGCAACAAGGATATTCCGCGCTTGGAGCTCACGTATCCGACGAATGACGATGAGGCGCGTGAATTCGTGCGAAAGATACGCGACTTCTGCGAGTCCTTGACCCACAAAGCGGAGGTACCCGCGTGACGCGAAAAATCAGGATAGCGCACCTCTCCTGTGGCTCCGAATACAGTGGGATCCAAAAAGAAATTGAAAATGCTGTCGCGTCCGTGAATGCTGAGCTAGTCTATCCAGAAGTAGATACCGACACGATTAAAGACGCGGTAAGCGAGTGGGGACTAGAAGTCGCCAGCCCTGATTTGCAGCTTATGATAGCGCGGGCCAAATCTATAGTGGATGGTGGCTTCCCGGTCGACGCGGTATTTATAACTACGTGCTTTCGATGCGCTGAAGGTGCAATAACGCGAAGCGAATTGCGACGTTATATCCATGAGCGTGCCAATTTGCCAGTTATCAGCTACTCGTTTACCGAACGGACTAGTGCAGGAACACTCCTTACGCGGATGGAAGCTCTCGTAACCACCGCGCTGAGAAGAACTCTTCTCGCGCGCGAAAAACAGACGGGATTAACTGCCGGCATCGATTCAGGATCGACAACCACAAAAGCCGTGGTAATGCGAGATAACGAGATAATTGGAGTTGGCTGGGTCGAAACCACCGAAGTATTGAAGAGTGCCGAACTTGCGTATGCGACAGCGCTGAAGATGGCACGAGTGGACGAATCTGAAATTCAGGCGCTCGGGACTACGGGTTACGGTCGCTTGCTTATCGGAGAGGAGATGAAGGCTGCGCTCGTTCAAGAAGAGCTCACCGTAAACTCGAAGGGTGCCGTTTATCTCGCAGAGAAACAGAAAGGGCCTGCGACGGTCATCGACATTGGCGGCATGGATAACAAGGCTATTTCGGTCATAGATGGCATTCCCGGCGGCTTCACCATGGGCGGAATTTGTGCCGGAGCTTCAGGTCGTTTTCTTGATATGACCGCACGTCGATTAGGGGTCGACATCAGTGAATTGGGGCCCTTGGCGTCCAAAGGAGACCATACCCGTTTGACCATGAACAGCTACTGTTACGTTTTCGGAACGCAAAGCCTTGTCAATGCACTCTCGCTCGGAGCCAGCAAGGAAGACGTTGCAAGTGCGGCCTGTTACAGTGTCGCAGAACAGGTCTTCGAACAGCAGCTTCAAGAGCTAGAAATTGTAGCTCCCGTCATCATGGTTGGTGGAACCTCGCTCATCAGCGGTCTGGTAGAAGCAATGCAAGACGTGCTCAGAACGAAAGTTGTGGTACCTAAATACTCACAATACATCGGCGCAGTCGGATCTGCGCTACTCGCCAGCGGGTTTGTAGAATGAGGCCCCGATGAAGCAAAACTCAGCTGTGCGTCGCGCGAACCACCTACAAAGAGATTGCATACGACATGATCGATTCTGAAAAAGTGGCAGTAGAATCTCCCGATAAGCAGGGGGCGCGCTTGATTGAAGAATTGACGTCTGACATCTTGTCTGACCTAGACGTCGCCCAATCGCTGTATAACATCAGAATCTTCATCGATCCCGATGAACCTGTGTTCATCTTATATGGTAAGCTTGCGATCTCACTTCCCGATATAAAGATCTCCGACGTCGCTACGATGACGCATACCGACGATGGATTGAAGCTGGATATCAAGAACGAACGATACGTCAACGATCTGCTCGATAAGCTCGTTGCGCGATACGGCAAGGCCAACATTTTGCAGCTCGACCGGTACACTGTGCTTGTCGCGACCGACGACGATATTCCGGACGAAACCATCTATGAACCCACGACGGAGCTGAAACGCAAAGTCATCGATTCAATACGGCGCGTCGCGCCCGAAGGCTACAGGATCATAAAGCACGACATTACAGATGATTATATCCTGTTCATAGCGTCTGAGGAGCCGATCAAACAAGAATGGATAAACCAGGGACGCAGGTTGCTCAAAGAGGTGGGACCATAGGATGCTAGAGCCTCTTATGTACACTGGTGGCGTGTACCGACACGACGAGTTGATGGAGCTGGTTGAGGATCTCGGCGGCCACCTTCTGCAGAAGAACGTCATGCAGCTCGAAGTCGTGCTCTTGATACTCGTCCCAGCAGATGATATAAGCGCGGTAGAGCAAAAAGCGGCTGAGCTCTTAGGAACGATCACTCGAGCGCCCCTCATCGGCACCGAAATCGCCGTTGTCGCACCGAGTCTCGCCTATCACCACATGCCCCATCCGACGTGCGATGTCGCAGAGTATCTTCGAAGGAATGGAGCAAAGACGAATATCATTGGTCTAGCTCGAGGGGTGGGACGGCGCGCGGCACAGCTGACAAAGAGCGAGCGCGGGCTTATAAATGAGCACGATTTGGCGTTGTTTATTCTTGGTGATTTCCTAAGTTGCATAACAGACGTCAAATATCAGCTCTACGAGGATCTCGACGTCCCCATAATAGTAACTGGAGGCCCGGAATGCGACGCAGTTCCCTACGCGTATGCATACATCGGGGGAATAGGACGACGCGCTAAAGGGTTTCACCGAGACTCTGAGTTCGCAATCCTCGATAGCATCGTCGGAATGATCAGCAAGGCTCTAGATGAAAGACGCGAAGAGCTTGAGAAGGACCCACTATCGGTGAGCCCCTTCCGCCTCATGGACGAGATCACACAACAAATCCCAGAAGTTGGCGAAAGCCTCTCTCCCACGCCGATTACGATGCATTTAGACGGTATGCGGATTAAGCTTCCTTACGACGAGTACTACGAAAAAATACGGAATGTAAAATTCATTGAAGGTCCGACCCTCTCAGACGTGGCGGAAGTCAGACCTTCGTTTATGCGTGAATATCTTATCTTGAAAATCAAAACGAAATCGGTCGCGGGATTTGCTCTCTAGTTGCAACCCCTCGGGTTACACACACCCGGCGCAAGCAAATCGACTGTCTTTCGGCGATTTCTAGGCTGTCACGTCCCTATCGCATTGATCGTCCGAATTAGTTCCTTAAAGCTCGCCACCTCACGTCCCAAGACTTCTTCGCGCCTCAGACCGATGCTCATTTCGCCATCGACTGTGAGTTGTTCAGGCCCTCGCCGCACAATTCGGTGCACTCCATCGGCGCGCAGTGCCGCCGTAGCGGCCTTGTCGTGCACCATTGCCCGACCAGGGATGATGACCGTCTCATGCATATCCGCCAAATTCAGCTTCTGAATGTCATCGAGCGTGATGAGACACGCGATCTCTTTTTCGGTGCTTACAACATTGACGTTTGGCGCTATCCGCTGAAATATGGAACGAAGATACGGCCCCGCTACAGCTCCGGTGATCACCGTGGCGCGCTTCTCAGTTCTGGGAAGGTGCGCTTCGGGATTGCTTGCGACGTAGAAGGGCGATCCGATTTCAGGGTCCCACAGCGGGGTACCGGTCACGCGCAGCTTGTAATGGTCGTTGATACTGCTAACTAGTTCCTTGAAGCTCTCGATTGGCTGAGATTCAATGTTGCGGATTATAGGCGCATTCCCAAGAATTAACCCCTCTTTCGCGTGATTCGCGAACCGCATCAAGATTAAACCCCGTGCACCCATGCGCTCGAGATCGTCACACGTTTTTCTGAGGACGTCGCCGTCGTTGACCCCAGGTATGATTACCGCGGCGGCATAAACGTCAGAGGACGCGCAAAAGGTCGAGAGGCATTGAAGTGAAGCCTCAGGCGAAGGATCCCCCATGTAGCGTTTGCGCAAGTGGGGGGAGGTCGCAAAAACGGTGAATGACACTTCACGCACGTTATTATCGACTAGCTTGTCGGCAGCTTCCGGGCTGTCGAAGCCTTTGCCGCTTGTGTACCCGAGATGGATTGGGACTTGGAGGCTGGCAAGTAACTCGGCCAGCTCGAGTAAATCGGGATAACAGCTGACGTCCCCCCCACCACTTATCGTTACCTTTTCAGGGTCTTTTGAACTCATCTTGAGGGTAGCGTGGACGTCTTGCGCCACGCGCAAAAGTGGCTTAAACCCCGCGTACTTCTCTGCAATCGCTCTTCCGCAGAAGTCACAGCCCTCACTGAGGGGTGAACAGAAGCGGCACCCAAATGGCTTAAAATCTTTTACCTTCTTAAAGTAGCAGTAACTGCAAAACCCGCGACAATCAATCCCGGGCTTCCCTCCCACGTCTGCCAGCAGCTCCATGCGATCACCTATCAGGCGGCAATTCCATTAACAAGTATTATAATTTAAAAAATATAAAAGTTTGTAAAAAATAAAAAAAGAGGGGGTTAGAACGGATTTGGAAGTCCAATTTCCGCTCTTTCCGCCCTGGTCTTCTCAGAGCGATCCCACTTGTTCTGCGCGAGCCTCGTCAGCATTTCCATGCCGAATTTGCCAGGATCTATTGGCTTGGTCTCAAACAGGCCCATATCGACCGCGCTTTGGAACAGATCCTTTCCGACTTTGGTCCGCGGCATGACGGTCGACCACCCGTCAGGCGAGCCGATCGATCCTGTCGAGATGTCCGCAGTTCGCGCGGTCAGGTCGGGACATATATAGCAGCCCGGCTGAACGTAACTGTGGGTAAGTTTGACCGGGACTTCAACCCGCTCGCCCATATTTGATGTGACGATCATCTTGCCCTTTGAAACGTCCATCTTTTGGACGTGTTCAATATTCACCTTATGAAGCTCTTCGACGATCGCTTTAATTCCCGTGTAGCTGAAGTTCTCAGTGCAGAATATGCCGAGAAGCAGTGCCATTTTGTTAGGCAGATGACGCGCCCCAAACGGATAGAGCTGCATCTTTCGGACCGCATAGGTTAGGCAATGCATTCCGACCATCCCGATCTTATCAAGGCCTTGCTCACGTGCCGCAATCTTCAGCGCGTTGTTGAGTGGACACAGCACGTATTTTGTGCCGGCCGCCGCGATAATCTCCTCAGGCGTAGTGGCGACGTATGGCTCCGGATTCCATGGTTCTTCAGTCGGCATAGCGACGATGGCTCCTTCAATCACGCCCGTTTCAAGCGCGTGGATCAAAAGGGCGCTTACTATGCCGCCGTCTTGTGAATACTTCTGAAGAGTCTTGTCCGTAGTCTTAACCGTCATAATGTCGAGGTATTTACCTAGAACCATTCACTCCACCCCCATGACGCGCTTCTCGATCATTTCAAACGTCGGCTCGAAGCTCCTCGGACATTGCGCATAACACGCTCCGCATTTTATACAGAGCTCCTGGTTGACGTGCGGGCGCCCGTAGGCCATGTCAATCGCCCGCGTCGGGCACGACATGGCACAGGTGCCACACCCGATGCACAATCCGTTTCCGATGATTTTTGTCAACAGGTCACAGCCGCACGCAAATCCCGCAAGGTCGGCGAGGGGCTTTAAGTACTCTAGGTCCGCCCCTACCGCCGCGAGTATCGTGTTGGCGATCACCTCTGGACCAGTAGGACATCCAGGAAGTGCGAAATCGACTTTAACGAGATTCGCGACGGGAACGAACGATTCGTGCGATGGCGTCGCCGATTGTCCACCTACACTGAATCGAGTCACGCAGCCTGAGCTGGCACAACCGCCCATGGCGACCAAAAACGTCGAATTCTGTCGAATCTTGCGTATGTCGTCAACCTGTCTCTTGTCTTGCAGACAAATAGAACCGTGAACAATGGCAATATCCATTTGGTCATCGGGGATCTGTCGTACGTCCGCAAGCGTGGTCTCATAACGATAGTCTATCGCGTCGAGCAAATCAAGAAGAATGTCGTAGTTATCGGTTAGCGATATAAGACATCCCGTACATCCACTCATCACTGCCGTTAGCACCTTCGGCTTTGCAGCAGCCATTTCTTTCACCTCCGCCTCCGCTTCTGCGGGCTTTACTGTTATCTCCGGTTGAGCGGCCTCCGTTTTCTCTTCTGCAGCCGGAGGGCTGGCCGTCTGCATCTCCGCGATGTTTTCGGCGTCAGATTTCTTCTCTTTCTTCCAAAACGGGCTCATAAATACTCCTCTACTTCCTTTTGGATTAGCTCCATAGCATCAGGAATCGATCCTTTGACTTCTTCTGTAAGTCCAAATTCGATTTGCGTATGACGTTTCGGCTGGCACGCAATGATGGTGACATCACAGCGTTCTTTCAAGTCGTTAAGTGGTGTTGACGTCTGCCAGCATTGATGGTCGGCGTAACGGTTCTCGTCGACGTCGTCTATTGAAAGCTTCTTTAGCTCTCCTGGAGCGCCACCGAAGTCAATCGAATCAACCAGCACGAGCTTCTTGCATTCAAAAATTCCAAACAAGAAGTACCCTCTGCCGATGTCAACGACCTTCAGTCGAGTTGCGCCATTCAATTTCTGCTTTAGAACAGGAACTAAGGACGTCGCGAAGCCGTTGTCACCGTACAGTGGGTTTCCACAGCAGGCGATAACCGCCTCAGCATCGCAAATCGATTCGCTCACTTTAGATCATCTTGTTCTGAATGATGGCTTTTTCTGGATCCAGCACGATCATATGCGTTGCACACGAGTTGCAGGGATCATACAGCCGTACTATGACTTCCGCGAACTTGTAGTGGTCCCCTTCTATTGCTTTGCTAATCGTTGGATAATTCCACGTCGTCGGAACGATGCAGTTGTAGTAACTAATCCTGCCGTCCTTGACCCGCGCCATGTGAACGTTCGCGCCACGAGCTGCTTCGTTGATTCCGATTCCAAGTTCGTTGTCGCCGCGACCGGCACACCCTTCCTTTGTTACGCCGCTCGTATTGAGCTCATCGAGGAGGTTCTCTGCTCGATGAACAAGCGTGCCTTGTTCACGCTGCCGAGCCTTTTGGATGGCCAGTGCGCCTCTCTCAGTGAATCCCTTGAACGTGACCGCACGCGCGCGAGGGCCGACTTCTACGGGTTCGCCGCCGACAAGGCATATAGTATTGTTTGCCTCTTGCCCGACTTCAAGCGAGCTGTACCAGTTGTTCGGCTGTTCCTCATTGAACGTTTCCCACGGGAAGGCCGTTCTGTCGCCGTAAGTCAAGTCCGAAGCAAACACGTCGTAGTCGTGCAGCCCCATGTCAGACGGATAGTCAGAGTCCTTGATCAGCCCCATCATGAAATCGGTCTGTTCGTCTGAAAGCTGCTCGTAGGTCCGCAGACTGCTCTGCAATTTCATTCTTGCGAGATCGCTGATGTTATGTTCCATGCCGCCTATGACGATGTCAGGCGCGTGTAGGCCCTCTCCGCCGACCACATCTATGATGTTCTGGGCGATTTTTCTCATTCCCTGACAGCGCTTCATGGCGTCTGCGTAGACGTTCTTGTCAAAGCCGACACCGCACCCGAAATCCGGGAAAATCAAAATGTTATGAAGCGGATGGCTGTGCATTTTGTTAGCAATGGCAGCCAGCTCTCGTAATATCATGCCGTCCTTTGGGGGCTCAACACCGATTGAGTCCTCCACAGCCTCTACCGAAGCGCACGAGTGAGAGATAGGGCAGATGCCACAAATCCGCGACGTTGCCAGTGGGGCAAACTCCATCGGCTTGCCGATAAGGAACTTCTCAAAATTCCTGACCGGCGTAATGCTGAAGTAGTTTCCTTTTTCCACTATGCCGTCATCGTTTGTCTCTAGAACTAACTTGGCGTGCCCTTCGACACGAGTACACGGTGATATTTCAACTACATTGGCCAAACTATTAACCTCCTTTTGGTGCATTTAGAGAGATAGGATGAAACTTATCAACGCTAATAGTATAAAATCTAGACCGTTTTAGGGCCGTTTGTGCAGCGAGTATGGCAGGCAACTACCGCTACTCCCTATATGAATATTTCTAATTCACGGACGTATTTGGGTGAACAAAGCCGGTGTTAACTATTTGAGGCATTTTTCGATCCATCCAGCTTGTTGCAGGATTCGCTTCAATTATCGCTGCCACGATTTCATTATTTGCGAACGCTTTCGTACTTGACGCTACGATATCTCACGAAATTTGGCTGCCACCTTGCAAGCAGGATTCGTTTCTGGACACGCTACGCTTAACAGGGCGCTCATCACTTCAACCGCACGGCGATCGCCGCCATTAGATTCCTCTTTTGCGCGATTAGGCATCTTCGAAAAGTAGTACGGGGCTCGGACGCAAATGCGCGGCGTGCGCAGACCGTTCGCCTTCATCAAGCCAGGTCATTTTTCGTGCGGATTACGCTGCCAAACTCAACTCCCATTTCGTGCAAAAAAATCGTGACGATTTCGATAACCTTGGCCAAGGTGTAGTCTCCGCCGTCAAGCTCCCCGCTTCGTTCAAGCAAGAAGCCTATACCGTCGTCGCTCGCATTGCTAAGACGCAGAACAAGCGAACCCTCAACCTCGAACCCGCCCGTGTAGAGTCCATCTCCGTCGCCATCAGTGATACCAACGATCGGAATGCCCGCCCGCGATAAGATGTCGCCGCAGATCGATGTGGTATCATCTCCTACAGTAATCGCACAAATCGTTGTTTCATTGACAGATTCGAAGGTTTTGTCTGCGCAGTGATTGACAAATGTCACTGAACCGCGTTGTAACGGGCGCGCAGGCACCATCGAGCGTTGAACGCACGCTTCGTTACTCGCTCTGAGGTGTCCGGTCTTAATATAGGCGGTGCCCAAGTCAACATTACCAATTTTCTCAAGCCCATGGGCTTTCGTAGCAACGCCTGCAATGTCGACAATTCTGCCTCGTTGCACGGTGACCGCGACGTCGCCATCAACGACGGTCCCGACGATCATTCCATGAACCAACAACGGCTCCCCTGGCCTAGCACCGTAGATATGTCGCGTAACAACTTCATCGGTCTGCTCCACGGACAACTCTCTTTTTTGCTTTTTGACGAGCTTAAGCGATAGACGATCCGACAAATGCCTAGCGACGTACTGAACGTTGCGGGACGTGTCCCCGTCAGCGCCCCGCCAAAGGAGGACACTCCCGTAGATTGAGCCTGGTCGCTCCACGTGGATAACAGAACGTCGCACGCGCGACGATACTATCTGGCCGAAGACGCGTCCTGTTTCAGAAGTTTTGCCGCAATTGGCAAGAACAAGTACCTCTTTGTCTGAAACGCGGTTCAGTGCATCGCTTGTGTGTATATTTTGAGATGTATCGACGAACGTCAGATGCTTATCTAAGGCTGCGACGCGGGCCATTGTTCCTCCAGCGAGCACACGCAATGGTCCAAGGGCGCGCAAAGCGTCTACGATATCAGCGATTTTTCCAGAGTCTATGAGTTCAGGCCCGTGGATCACAAGGCTGATGCCAATAGCGGGGTGATTTATGGCCCGTCCAGGCGGCACGGTCTTTTGCATAACTACAAACGGTCGTCCTCGGTGTGTGAAATTATGTTAATGTGGCCGTAATACGACCAATCGAACACCCAGTGTCGTCAGACTTGCATACCAGACTCGATGCGTTAGCAGTTATTCAACCGTAACGCTCTTGGCGAGATTGCGCGGCTGATCGATCTCGGCGCCTAGGTACTTAGCTGCATAGTACGCGAGTAACTGGAGCGCGACTGCAGCGAGCATCGGCGAGAACAATTCATCGACATCCGGTATCTTGATCACAGAGTCCACATATTTGACGATCTCGTCGTCAGATGCGTTTGCGATCGCAATGACAAAGGCGTTTCGCGCCTTTACCTCTTTTATATTGCCGAGCGTTTTGTAATATGTCTTACCTTTCGGCACTATGGCGATGACGGGGGTGTCCGCGGTGATAAGAGCAAGTGGGCCGTGTTTTAGCTCTCCCGCCGGAAATCCCTCAGCTTTGATGTAGGAGATCTCTTTCATCTTAAGTGCGCCTTCAAGCGCGATGGGATAGCTTAACCCACGCCCGATGAAATAGCAGCAATCCGCTTCGCAAATTCGAGAAGAAGTTTTCTCGATGTTGCTAATGTTGTCAAGAAGTGACTCGATCAGGCCCGGCACCGCCTTCATTGAGGTTATGATATTGCGTGACGTCTCAACGTCGATGAGCTTCTTCAATCGCGCCACGTAGACGCCGAACATGTAAAGTGTAAGTATCTGCGCCGTAAAGGTTTTTGTGGCCGCGACGCCAATTTCTATTCCCGATTTCGTTAGCAGAATTTCATCGGCTTTTCGCGTAATCGTGCTTCCGACCACGTTTGTTATCGCGAGCGTTAGGTAGCCTTGCGACTTTGCCTCGTTCATCGCGGCGAGCGTGTCTGCGGTCTCACCGGACTGACTGATGCAGATTGCCAGGGATCTTTTGCCCGACAAGAAGTTATTATAGCGAAACTCAGAGCTGTACTCTACCTTGACCGGAATTCGCAGCAAATCCTCGAGCGCGTACTTTCCGAGGATCCCAGCGTGGTACGAAGTCCCACAGGCGATGATGGTAATGCTTTCAATATTCTTAATCTCATCTTCGAGCAGGCGAAGTTCCTTAAAATCGATGCTGCCTTCGAGCTCGCACAAGCGATCTTCCATGGTCTCCCGTAACGCCTTAGGTTGCTCGTGGATCTCCTTGAGCATAAAGTGCTCGTAACCCCCCCGCTCCGCGTCTTGGATGCTTCCATCGGCGATTGTCACGGTCTTCTCAACATTCACACCTTGCAATGTTGATATGGTCACGTTGTCTCTGGTGAGGCGGACGATTTCACCATCGTCAATGTATATGATCTTATTCGTGTATTTCCTGATTGCTGGAATATCACTCGCGAGGAAGTTCTCTCCATCTCCCAATCCCACGATCAGTGGGCTATCCTTTCTCGCGGCAATGATGACCTCTGGTTCATTGTCTGATATGACCGCAATGGCATATGAGCCTTCGACGCGCAGCAGCGCCTCCCGCACGGCGTGTTCAAGGTCGCCATTGTAACAGTCTTCACAGAGGTGTGCTAACACTTCAGTATCCGTGTCAGAGCTGAAAATGTGGCCTTTGCTCGTAAGTTCATCTTTCAGAGCTTGAAAGTTCTCGATGATGCCGTTGTGAACCACGGCGAAACTGCCACTGCAGTCGGTGTGTGGGTGCGCGTTGGTGGAAGATGGAATCCCGTGTGTAGCCCAGCGGGTGTGACCGATTCCAACACAGGCATCGTTGGTCAAACTTAAAATATTTTCAAGATCAGAGATCTTTCCTGCTGTTTTCGTTATATCAATTTCCGCGCCGTTCAGCGTGGCAATGCCTGCTGAGTCATAACCTCGGTACTCGAGTCGTTTCAATGACTCAACTATGATTGGCGTGACGCTTCGGTTGCCAATACATCCCACTATGCCGCACATTCAACCGTCTCGTTAAAGTTGTTTCGAGGGCCCCAAGCATAGGCGGTCGTGATAATCTATAAAAGTTCCGATTTTTGCTTTTGACTAATTTATTCTGGATTAGCAGCTCATATAGCTGTTGCTGGCGAACAACGCTGAGCTTTTATATATTATTTGTCTAATATTTGTTTGTGTCCCCCCGGATAGCTTTTTATCGGAAAATGACTTACCCACCACAACATGAAGGTCCTGCTAGTAGGTTCAGGCGGTCGTGAACACGCCATGGCGATGGCCATTGTCCGGAGCGCCGAAGAGCCGACGCTCTACGCCGCAATGAAGTACAAAAACCCAGGCATCGCCCAATTATGCGAAGATTACCTCCTCGTCAACGAAACTGACTTAGAGAAGGTGGCAGATTACGCCCGCCGCGCCGATCTGGTGGTGATCGGGCCTGAGGCGCCCCTGGCAGAGGGGATCGTAGATGTGCTCGACCATCGCGGTGTGCGCGCTTTTGGACCTACACGACAGGCGGCTGCAATCGAATCAGATAAGGGATGGGCCCGCTCTTTCATGTCCGAAAAAGGCATCAGAGGATGCCCTAAGTACGCACTGTTCGACGATTTAAGTGACGCAGATCGCTTCATCAAAGACAACATCGATGAAGAAGGGTTAGTGATCAAGCCAGTTGGTTTGACTGGCGGAAAGGGTGTTGTACTCATCAATAGTTATTCTGAGGGAAAAGACTACCTAAAAACGCTTCGAGGGCCTGTAGTTATTGAAGAACGCCTTTCTGGGGAAGAATTCACCGTGCAAGCATTCGCGGACGGGAACGTGTTAGCACCCGCACCAGCGGTTCAAGATCACAAGCGCGCCTTTGAAGGCGACCTTGGACCGAACACAGGAGGGATGGGTTCTTACACAGACAAGTCCTATGTCCTCCCTTTTATGAATAAAGACGACTATCGCGCTGCTGTAACCATAATGCAAGATACGATAAACGCTCTGAAAAGTGAGGGCATTACGTTCAAGGGTATCTTGTACGGCCAATTCATGCTTACGCGAACAGGACCCATGGTCGTGGAGTTCAACTGTCGATTCGGAGATCCAGAGGCTATGAACATTCTTCCACTCCTTAAATCCGACTTCATTGAGCTCGCAGAATCGGCTGTTGATGGCACGTTAAAGCAGACCGATTACGAACTTCGTGCCACAGTCTGTAAATATGTTGTGCCGGCAGGCTATCCAACGAACCCCAAGCCAACTGAGATCACCATCGATACGGATCACATCGATGCCGCGCTGTTTTATGCAAGCGTCGACGACCGCGACGGCGCGATCACCACCACCACATCTCGAGCTTTGGCAGTCCTCGGGGTGGCAGAGACAATTGAAAATGCGGAGCGCCAAGCAGAGCGGGCACTCCAGTTCATAAAGGGTGACGTATTTGCGCGGCACGACATCGGGAAAAAAGAGCTAGTACAGAGTCGCATTGAGCACATGAAGCGCATCAGGCACGCGTAGCTAAGAAGTGCGCCCATGAAAGAATTCACAATGAAGAATCTTATTTCTATCGGCGATTTGACGAAAGATGAAATCTTCGAGATCCTCCAGCTTGCCATCCGCCTCAAAGGAGAACGATCAAAAGGGATATTCCCGAACGGTTTAGAGCACAAAACTCTTGGGATGATATTTGAAAAACCCTCGACTCGAACGCGAACGGCGTTTGAGGTTGCGGTGGTCGAGTTGGGCGGATACCCCATCTACTTGAACTGGAATGATCTTCAGCTGGGACGGGGGGAGACGACTGCGGATACGGCGCGCGTGCTCTCACGGTATCTGAGCTGCATCATCATGCGGGCGAACAGCCATTCAACGATCATTGACATGGTCAAAAACGCCTCAGTCCCCGTGATTAACGCCCTTTCGGATATCGAGCACCCGTGTCAGCTACTAGCAGACCTGATGACGATTTATGAAAAGAAGGGGGCGCTCAGCGGCATGAAACTCGCGTGGATTGGAGACGGAAACAATGTCTGCAATTCAGCAATACTGTCGTGCGCGCTGATGGGTATGAGCGTTGACGTCGCGTGCCCCCCGGGTTATGAACCGAACGGCGAGATTCTGCGCAGAGGTCAGCAGCTATCCGCCGTGAGGATCCTACGCGATCCGCTCGAAGCAGCCTCCGCTGCAGATATTTTATATACGGACGCTTGGGTTTCTATGGGAGACGAGGCAGCCTCTGCGCTACGTGCGCGCGCGTTCTCTGCGTACCGCATTGACAGCAAGGTGCTCGATGCAGCAAAGAGCGACGCGATCGTTCTCCACTGTCTTCCCGCTCACCGGGGGCAGGAGATCACTGACGAAGTGATGGATGGACCACATTCAGCCGTTTTTGATCAAGCGGAAAACCGATTGCACGCGCACAAGGCCTTGCTGTTAAAGCTGCTCTGTTAGTTACCACGGCTCCTTTTTCTTGCCAAGCTTGAACCCGATGAAGTTGACGGCGAGGTGCAAGAGCGGACTTACGATCAGGACGACGACCATTACGGGGAGCGTAAAGTTGAGGGTGAACCAGCCGCTAAAAAAAACATATGTGAGCACCCACGCACCGATGACAAAGTCGAGCTGATCGGCAATAGGAAGCGGGTCCCCCCTATCCATCCCCAGCCTCCTCTTAAAGAAGCTCTTGGTGAGGTCTCCGAGCATCGCCCCTAAGGATAAAGTGACTACCACCAAAACAGGCTCAAATGAGGGCACGCCGATCTGCGTGCTGTTTTTGATAAGTTGCAGGAGCAGGCCCACTGCGATTCCCGACAACGTCCCGCCGATTAACCCCCTGAACGTCTTGCCCGGTCCAAAAACCCTTCTTCCGTCGACAAAGTTCCGACCGAGATCGAGAGGAGTTTTTCCAGCAAATAGGACGGCACTCGAGTTAGGCACGTATGCAGGGAGCATCAGCCACAGGGCATCAATAATGAGCGCAAGCATTGCATTGCGAAAGGCGCATCATACATATTAAATCTGTCTCCGGCGGTCAAATTGGTCCGTAATCGTGAGGAGCGCGGTGCAGCTGCCGCTCTGCACCCGCACCTCAAAGCACAAAATAATAATAGTAACAAAATAAAAGCTTTATCAAGAAACAAGGAAACGCTGGAGAACTGCATGTCAATTTATGAAGCGCCCGTCACACTACCTAAGCGAACCACCTCCTTATGCCACGAATGCCTGAAGCCCGTTGAAGCTACCATCTACGAGAAGGACGGCCAGGTGTGGATGGTCAAGAGATGTCCTGAGCACGGCGTGTTCGACGAGTTGTACTGGTCCAGCGCACAGATGTACCACAAGGCTGAGCGCTTTTCGTACGCTGGAAAAGGGGTACAGAACCCGCAACTGACGCTTCACGATGCATGCCCACTCGAGTGCGGCCTCTGTGATGCCCATCTCACGTCCACGTGTCTCGCAAACGTGGATGTCACCAACCGGTGCAACTTGCGCTGCGAATGGTGTTTTGCTAATGCCCACGCACAGGGGTACGTCTATGAACCTACGTTCGAGCAACTCACAGATATGCTTACAACGCTGCGCGAAGAACGACCCGTCCCGACGCTTGCGGTGCAGTTTTCGGGCGGCGAACCAACGCTGCGGGACGATCTCCCCGAGATCATTAGCAAGGCAGTTGAACTGGGTTTTATTCAGACCCAAATCGCCACTAATGGCATCCGGCTTGCAAAAGATGAGACCCTCGCAGGCACGCTTAGACGCGCCGGGCTGAGCACAGTATATCTTCAATTCAACGGTGTATCCAAGCAGACCGACAGGTTCATCGAGCTAAAAAAGAAAGCCATCGAGAACTGCAGAGATGCCGGCCAAGGCGTAGTGCTGGTTCCCGCGATCGGTCGCGGGCTAAATGACCACGAAGTCGGCGAAATAATCCTTTTTGCAGCTCAAAACGTGGACGTAATCAGAGGGGTCAACTTTCAACCAATGGCGTTCACCGGCGCTGCGAACGATTTGGCACCAGCCGTGCGAAACGCACAGAGGTTTACGCTACCTGACCTCGCATTTAACATAGAACAGCAGACGGGCGGACAAGTAAAGGCTGACGACTTTTATCCCGTGCCGTGTGTCGTTTCGATCTCAAAACTCATTGAGGCGTACACAGGAGCGCCACAGATCGAGTTTAGCGCCCATCCGCACTGTGGCATCGCCACCTACTTGTTCGTCGAGGACGGGAAGCTTATCCCGATAAACAGATTCGTGGACGTTGACAAATTCTTTGAGCTTACCGAGAAGATTGCAAACAAACTGAATAATGGCGGTGTGCTGCGCAAGCCGGCAGCGCTTATGCGAGGACTGCTAGCACTAAATTCGGTCGTCAACGAGGAGGATCAGCCGAAATCCATTCACTTTAAGGAAATGATTAAGACGGTGTTGCTGACCCACGACTACAAAACGCTCGGAGACTTTCACAAGCATACCCTTTTCATCGGCGGCATGCATTTCATGGACGCCTACAACTACGACGTGGAACGGGTCAAACGTTGCGCTATTCACTACGCAGTCCCTGGCGGGCTGATCATCCCATTTTGCGCGTACAATAGTGGCCCCTGCTACCGAGATGCCATCGAAAAGAAGTACAGCATCCCTCTCGAGGAGTGGGAGCGTACGCGGGGGAAGCTGCGACTCGAACCACTCACGTGAAAACAGATAGCCCGGCACGGATTCGAACCGTGGTCGTGAGATCCAGAGTCTCACATGATTGACCGCTACACTACCGGGCTATAGCTGCGTTCTATACGAGCGCAAAACTGCTCATCAGAGCAGCGCACGCTGCTACCTACAGTCACGCACGACCATATATTTACTTAACGAAAGCTTCTAGCAACGTGGTGTTGTGAAAGCCCTAACACACTCGATTTTCGCTTTCGCTTTCTGCATCGTCGTTAGCGAGATCGCACTCCCCCCTGCCGCGACAAACAAGTTGTTCTTGCTGCTGTCTGCCACAGTTTCGCTGCTGCTGGGGTCACTTCCTGACGTCGACGCGCGTCTGCCGCTACGACTCATCGGTCACAGAAGTGGATTGTCGCACTCGATCTTCACCGCAGCGGCGTGCGCATGTCTTTCCTACGTCGTGCTCTCGCCATACCCGCCACTCGATCTAATCGTCATACCCGCTGTCACAGCGGCCATTACAAGCCATATCCTTCTCGATTCGCTGACGGTGTCAGGTTGTCCGCTGCTCTGGCCGCTCAGCCGTCACCGTTTTTCGGCGCACCTGTGCAGGTACGACAGCCCTTTGGCCAATACATCAATCATCTTGTTCTCCTGTGCCGCAGTCGTCGCCTTTGTGCTTTACGGGTAGTGAGACTCCTTCTTCGCGAGCTAATCCGTGAAATGTGGGATTTAGTGTAGCTACATGTAGGCTTGGATTATTAGCGACTGAAGTTTTCTGGAGCAATTTTCGGCGAACAAAGACGAACAAAATGTTAAAGTATTCGAAAAGCCAATTTTATGTGAGGATTTAAATTGTTCCCGTCAAAGAAGGTTCAAAATCTGGTTGGTTCCAAGATCCAAGTCGAGATGAAGGGCGAAAAATGCGTGCTTGAAGGCCTATTAATGAGTGCAGATGACTATCTAAACTTGCATCTTACAAACACTACTGAAGTTGTTGATGGACAAAAGTCTCGAGTTCTAGGATCGGTCGTACTTCGCGGCAACAACATCATTCTTCTAAACCCTGTAAACGACTAGTCCGGAATTAACTGAACCTGCTTCGAGAGAACAACCGATGCTCCAGTGGCATATTGTCTAACCTACCCTGTGATCGCAGCTGGGTTGCTCGACACCCGAGAGAGGTGATAAACCGTGAACGCAACACAAAGCGAAAAAAGCAAGCACGAGCTACTCTTAGCACAAGGCAAGATAGCTCCGTGTATAGGATGCCACGAAGTATGTAATCCAGAGTACTGTTCGCTGCTCGATGAGTGGCTAGAATTACTCATGTAACACGCGCACCCGGCTTTAACGTCTTTCGTCGAATGACGCAAGAAGCGACATGAGCCTCTATTTTGGCGTTTTCTCGTTAGGAACCGCGCATTCATTTGCTTGAGGGGAAACCGGCCTTTATTGTGACGATCACCAACGTGAAAACGTGGTTTCTTCCAAGGTACGAACCAAACTGCATTCGATTTCAATCTTCGATTAGGAGACACTTTTTTTTTGAAAAACGCGACTCACAGTTGTTAAACACGAGAAACGCGCGTTAGCTGCGACTTATTACGCAACGTTGAAATACTTTGATCGCAAATCTTAATATGGGACTTATTTTTGGGAAAACGCGACCGAGAGCTGGCCAAATTCGTGGCGAAATGCTATTATGGCTTAGATGACGGAGATTGTGAGATCGAAGTCATTGAGGGTCTTGAAAGCAAGATGCCGAACGTCAGCTTCATAAACGACATAAAGAAAGAGCTGCAAGTGTGGTGGCCTCGCAACATCGGCATGAAATCTAAGGTCGCGCGTTTGTCTGAGTCAGATTTTGTGTATTGCATCAACGAGCTTCGCGCGAGAAACGGATCGCCCCCTATTTCCTCAGATGGGACGTTGCATAAGAAATGGATGGAATGCATGGCATCAAATGAGCCGCACGTCTATCTCGTCGCTATCCGAGGAGAGAGAACTAAGTTCGTTTTGGTGAACACGAAAGTCCACTCGCGGAGCAAAGCCTAATTTTTTTAGAAAATATGCGGCCGCCCCTCTGCATTCGCTGAAGACGTTGATGACTGTGAGACGATCGGGAAATCGTGAGTAGCATCGAAGAGCAAATCAGCGAAATAGAAACGGAGATACGCGACACACCCTACAACAAAGCGACGCAACTCCACATCGGTCGTCTAAAAGCGAAACTTGCGCGGCTGAAGGAGAAGCGAGAGTCCAGGGGTTCACATAAGGGAACCGGATTTGCTCCACGAAAGTCCGGCGACGCTACCTGTGTCCTGGTAGGATATCCATCCGCGGGAAAGTCAACCCTGCTAAACGCGCTCACCAACGCAAAATCGCCAGTCGGAGCTTACGATTTCACGACACTAAATGTTATCCCTGGCTCTATGGTGCACAAAGGGGCGCACATACAAGTCTTGGATGTCCCAGGATTGATAGGCGGCGCAGCAGCGGGAAAAGGCAGAGGAAAAGAGATAATTTCAGTTGTGAGAAGCGCGGACCTAATATTGGTCGTGGTCGACGTTTTCAGCGAATATCAAGTCGAAGTAGTCAAAAAAGAATTGCATGACGCAGGAATCAGGATAAACCAAAGCCCTCCAAACGTAGCGATAATCAAGAAACCTCGCGGGGGGGTTACGATCAGCGGGACACCCAATGCTGCCGAAATCGACGAAGCTACGATAAAAGCGATTTTACACGACTTCAAGATCCACAACGCCGACGTCATTCTTAAAGAAAACGTCGGTGTCGATCGATTTGTTGATGCCCTAATACCGAGCAGACTTTTCGTACCTGCAATAACGGTTGTAAACAAGATAGATCAGTCTTCTGGGTCAGCAAGTTTCGGGGACGTGCACATTTCTGCGGAGCATGGCACCAACATCGAAGGTCTAAAAGAGCTGATCTTTGAAAAACTGAGATTCATTCGGGTGTACCTGAAACCCCCGGGCAAAGCGGCAGATAGGGAAAACCCACTGATTTTGCGCCGCAACTCCACGATCGAAGAGGTCTGTAACCTCATGCACGCACGTATCTCCAGACGATTCAGATACGCTCAAGTGTGGGGTGCGAGTGCGAGACACGCGGGGCAGCGCGTCGGGCTAACCCACGTGCTCTTGGATAACGATACAGTGACCCTGATAGCTTCCCGCAAGTAATCGCACGACCAGCTTCCCACAACTCGATTCTACTCGCGCGCAAAGATTGTAGCAGTCCAGTTTGGCGTCAAAAAGGTCTTTGATGGATTTTGTCGCATTACACTAAGCTTATATCGGACAAATAAGTCATGTTGAACCAATGGAGCTCCACATCGGAGAGACGTTCAGCATTGACCCGGGGTACCTTGTTACTGAACGAAGCGCCGTTATCGGCCAGAGCGGAAGCGGCAAAAGCTATCTCGTGAGTGTGATCTGCGAAGAACTTGCCGCAAATGATCTCGGATTCGTCGTGATTGATACGGAAGGAGAATACGCAGGGCTCTCCGGTCACAAGAACATAGCAGTAATTGATGACATTGATGACCTTGAAGACATTTCGACCGACAAAGAGCGGGTCCGAAAAATCATCGAGGAGTCACAAAGAATAGTCCTCGACGTTTCCGAGACTGAACTAAAGCTCATAAAGGATTTCTTGGAAATCGTTTATCAGGTCGCGACCGACATGTTCCGGGAGGGTTGCGACCGGCAGAATCCTTTCTTAGTCATCGTCGAAGAGGCCGACATCTATATTCCGCAGAGAGGGCGCGTACTCGAGATCTTGCAGACAATGAGCAGAAGAGGCAGGAAACGGGGCCTTGGTATTCTTTTTGCTACGCAGAGGCCTGCTTTGGTCAACAAGAACGTTTTGAGCCAGTGCAACAACGTATTCATCGGAAAGCTGACGTTAAAAAACGATATCGATTCGGTGCGTATATTTTTCTCCTCGATGGATGATGCACGCCAGCTGACAGCACTTGAACCGGGACAGTTTTACGTCCAAGGGGCTATCGCTGATCCTTCGTTCATCAAAGTGCGGCGGCGGAACACGCCTCACGGAGGGGCGACCCCCACAATTCAACGCCGAACCGAGGACGCATCAGATCTCACACCACGCCGTGGCGTTGGCGCGGCACAGGATTTGGACAAGACCGAACACATGAGGGCGCGAGTCGCTCTTGATACGACGACAGGAAATAAGAAGGTTGATTATATTCCATTCGACGAAACCAGGGTCATCAGGGCCTTAGATAACAACAAGAAGCGCAAGTACTACTTATTCGGCAAGAGAGAGACCGTCGATGACTTGCAACTGCTAATGATGCCAATATTCTCCGTTTGCGTTCGAGAGATGAAGAAACGACTCACGGGCACGAGGTTCAAAGACTACATCGTCTTGATTGATGCCATTACCGGGGATATCTTAAGCCCTAATGGGGTGCGGCGGCGATCTAAGAATCTGGAGCTTCTCGCAGACCTGAACCAAACTCAACTGAACGTGATGGATTTCATATTGGATACAGGTGGCGCCACCTATGCGAAATTGCGCGAAGCTCTCCCCGATAAGCGCCAAATTAGATCGAGCTTGAAAAAGCTCGAAGAACTGGGTCTAATCGGGATAAAGGATGAGCTCTATTTCTCCCTGTATGACATAAGCTATCCAAAATCCCTCGTGTCGGAGAGCGCTAAAGGTTTAAAGTTTTTAGAGGGTCGCGCAGAAAACGAAAACGTCATAAAGCCCAGATTAAAAAAAGAAACACTCAAAGGACTAATAAGAGGGCTATATCCTGGGTGCGAGGTGACCGATGCAAATACCATATACTCGCCAGTTCTTGAGGTCGTGTACGCGGACGAGTCTTCAAAAAGACGTGCGAGAATAGACGCGTTGACTGGAGAGGAGATTCTGGGCGAAACAGCTGTTTTGGCAGAAGCTAAAGGTGTCAAGCTCAAAGACAGGAAGTAAAACGTCAGATCTCACGCCATACCTGGCGTTCGCGCGGCACAGGATTTAAACAAGGCCGAACACATGCGGGCGCGACTCGCACTTGATACAACGACAGGCAGCAAGAAGGTCCGCTATATACCATTCGACAAAACCAAGGTTCTCAGCGCCTTAAATAGCAACAAGCGCAAGCAGTTCAGGTTCTTTGGAAGGAGTGAGAGCGTCAATGACTTCAAACTGCTCATGTTGCCACTGTTCTCCGTTTGCGTACGAGAGATGGAAAAACGACTTATAGGCACTAAGTTCAACGACTACACCGTCTTGATTGATGCCATTACCGGGGATATCCTAAGCCCTGACGGCGGGCGGCGGCGATCTAAGAACCTGCGCCTTCTCGCAGACCTGAACCCAACTCAACTGAAAGTGATGGATTTCATATTGGACAGCAGCAGCACCACCTATGCGAAATTGCGCGAAGCTCTGCCCGATAAGAACGTCAAATCGAACTTGAAGAAGAACGGCGCCTGATTGGCATAAAGGATGGGCTCTATTTCTCCCTCTATGACATAAGCTATCCAAAATCCCTCGCGTCAGAGAGCACTGATGGTTTGAAGCTTAGAGAGGGTCGCGCAGAAGACGTCATAAAGCCTCGGCTATCAAAGCAACAACTCAAAGGACTGATACGAGGACTGTATCCTGGCTGTGAGGTGACCGATGCAAATATTATATATTCGCCGGTTCTTGAGGTCTTGTATGCGGGCGAGTCTTCAAAAAGACGTGCGAAAATAGACGCGTTGACTGGAAAGATTTTGCATAGCGCGTAGAGCTACTTATTCGATGCTCTGCCCGATTATGCGAATAGAACTGTTCTTCATGCGGTTTCGCGCTGATACGTTTATTAAAAGAGGAGTTATCGACTCGACCATATATGACGCTTCAAGCGGTCCGGCATCGAAGGGAGTAAGCCCATCTATATCCTTAATTAGCTCCATAACGGTTTGCTTTGGCTTTTCAGAGCCACACACGAGAACGTCGAGGTCGAGCGTATCTTTAAGGTCAATCAGGCGTGCCGCAGGCGTTGTGTGAAACGCTGAAACGACATCATTGTTCGAAAGAATGGCTTGTATCTCGATAGCAGCGCTTCCGTACTTGTCGGCCGGCACGTAGCGCAAGAACCCATCTTTCGTCATTGGAACGACCGGAGAGACTACTATAACGTTGCCCTGTAGTTGATCCTTGATCGCAACCGCCGTGGGGATTGCAAATTGATACTGCAATGCAATCACTACTACATCGCTATGTTTTATTGCTTGAGCGTTTTCTCCTCCGTTCAGCACACACGTAATGCCTTCCTTCGATAGTCGCGCTTCGCAGGAAATTGCCGCTTCCTCAGCTTTTTCAGCGTTTCGTGATCCTATGACCACGTCGTGTTTTGGAGCCCAGCGAAGCGCCAGCCCCTCTCCTATGTTTCCCGTACCACCAAGCAAGGTTATACGCATTGAAAAACCCGTTTGGATAGATTAGCAAAGATGCGTTTATAAACCTTTGTCCACTTGACCATCGTATCCACAAAGCTGCGCATCGCCTCGAATGCACCTGACGTGACAAAAACATCAAAAACCGCAGCGATTCGATGCAAACGCCTTTATAATGACGAGGTTTTGAAGCTCTGACGCCTTACCTTAAATAAGAAAAAGAAGGATCCCGCGAAGGGATCAAAGACGCCTGATCAGCAGGTATATCGACCCAGCGACAAGTGCCGGTATTCCGAGCCCAAGCAGCGAGAATTCTAGAACGGGCTGCGGCGGTGAACTTGCAACGCTGCTCGTTTGAGCTGCTGGAACAGACATTCCAGGCACCGAGGCATTGTCTGCCATTTCAGACGCACTTTTCGTAGCTGTCAGGGAATTCGAGCCTGAGGTACTTGATTGACCGGATGCCTGGTTGGAAGCTGCTACAAGACGGGGCGTCGAGGTGGCCTTGGCCTTCGTGGAGGCTGTTTTTGCCAGCGATGGTGTCGCCGTTGCTTGTTTTACCGTTGCGGTAGCTTTTACCGTTGGCGTTGCTTGTTTTACCGTTGCGGTAGCTTTTACCGTTGGCGTTGCTTGTTTTACCGTTGCGGTAGCTTTTACCGTTGGCGTTGCTTGTTTTACCGTTGTTGTAGCTGTTGGCGTTGGCGTCGCTGTTGGAGTGGGGACCGGCGTTGCAGTAGGCTGCGCGTTTTGCCCCGTTTTTAAATCAATGTGCGCCGTCTGAGTGGTTGGATCAACCACGACGGTGCCATATTGGTAGTCCCTTTGCCACGTGCCGTCTGACATCTTCTCAGCCTTGCTTAGGGCGGTTCCTAGATGGATGCCGTAATCGCTAAACCACGTGGTCCCTGTCGGGGCGTAGAAGAAGTAACCGTCGGTGAGTAGCGCCGAACAATAGACGAAGTACCGCTCAGACACGCTGCCCTGGGCGTAAAAAAGGGCTAGTTTGCCATTAGCAGACGCGTCGAGAGCGTATCCGATCGAGTTGTCCCAGCCCTTATAAAACGGAAATCCCTCGTCCATATATCCGTCGAGAGCTTCAACGTACCCAGGAATGAAGTAGGCACCGTTGTATATTACCATCTTGTTCCCAGCTGCCTGTTTTACAGATTTGTAGAGAGAGATCGTGCTCGCTTGCCATTGGCTGTCTGAGCCTGACCAGCTTCCCGGCCACTCAACGTTGGGGGAGGTAATCCCGTTGTCAAGAACGAGTCCGTCGAAGCCCTTTGATAAGGCGTTCTGGCAAATCTGGACACACGTAGCCCTCCAGCCCGCATTGGTCAAATCCATGAGGGGTTCATTGGGGTACCCGCTCGGATGAGTGGTGCCTGAAGCATCTCGAAGGTACCATTCTGGATGCGGTGTACCCTCTTGACCGCCAAAGAGCGGGTTAAAATAAGCTAGGACCACGACGTTGGGGTTAAGTGCTTTGATGGCTTGAATGTGCTGCGACGTCTCGGTGTAGCTCAAGGCAACGACGTCATATTTTGCAAGATTTGCAGCTGTGTCTGCCTCCCAGCTGCTTTTGAAATCGACGTACGTATGCGGCGCACTTGCATAGATGAGGCTCTGGGCATTGCTTCCCCCCGAACTACTTGTACTGGCTGCTGCAGCAGGTGGAATTACAAACCCCGCAACAAGCAATAAAACTGCCAATATAAAGAGCGCTTTGGTGGCATTTCTTTTCGCATGTTTCAACCAAACACCTCGGTAAGGTAGTTGAGTGCCTTCATGGTACGATTGAGTTCCTATTTAAAAGTTCCTGTGCATTTTTTTTATAAAAAAGGCAAATAAAAAATAAAACGACCTAAATTTAAAATCAAAGCCGCTGAAATTAATATAACCATCATTAATATAATAATAGCTCATCTAAAAGCTTTTAGCGGACACTATGACCATGGCTCATCTACAAGCTTTTAGCGGACAATATGAACGTGACGCGATCATTGCCCCTTTCGAAACGGGCTCGGCGCTCTCGCAAAAAGCGTCAGTTTAATAAGCAACCATCACATCTATACGACCCGCAAACGGAGTCGTCCTATGGATGGTTTATCGACGTCGTACCTTCTGCTCGCCTTAATATTCACTCCTACCGTGCTTTCGCTCGTGCCTCTGATTCTCGGCGGCTTCACGCAGTCAAAAATCGTAGACTACGTTTCGACCCTTATCGCGCTCATTGCCCTTGTCTTCGCTTCAGTCCTTACCACCGCGTACACTGGACCGGTGACCGCAGCCGTGCCGAACGTGGTTGCCAACAATGTGCAACTTTTCTCATTCCGCTTCGACGCGCTTAGTCTTCTGTTCTCACTCGTTGTTGCGCTCATGGGGTGCGTGATTATTTGGTACTCAAATAGCTACATGCAAAATGAGCGCGGAAGAGGGCGTTACTATTTCCTCATGTTGTTTTTCATTGGCGGCATGCTGATGCTTGTCAACGCCGACAACCTGGTCGTTTTTTACATCGGCTGGGAGATCGTAGGCATTTGCTCGTTCCTCTTGGTCGGTTTCTGGTATGCCGACCCCATAAAGAATGAGGCCGCAAAAAAGGTCTTCTTCTTTACTCACATACCGGGAGAGGCGTTATTATTGTTTGCCGTCGGCGCCTACGCGTGGACGGGCAGCGTTAACATCAACGCCTTGTTAACGTCGACGCCGGCAGCGTGGCAGATGAACACCCTGCTCGCGCTTGCACTCATCGCTATATTCGCCAAGTCTGCACAAACGCCGTTCTTCTCGTGGTTGCCCAGCGCTATGCAAGGCCCCACACCGGTTTCTGCGTTGCTGCACAGCGCAGCGATGGTCCCCGCTGGTGTGTATCTCGCTGCACGACTCTTTCCGTTGTTTACCGGTGCCTGGCCGTGGGTGCTCGCTATCATCGGCGGATTCACCTTGGTGTTGGCTGCTACCTTCGCTATGCGCGCTAACGACCTGAAAGAGGTCCTCGCGTACAGCACCATCACAAACCTCGGATTCATGTTCCTTGCATTCAGCTTCGGGCCGATAGGACTCGTCGCGGGATTAATGCAATTCCTTGCGCACGGCTTTTTTAAGGCCTGCCTGTTTCTGGGGGCGGGAGCCGTTGACCGCACCGCGCATACGATGGATCTCAACAAGCTGGGCGGGCTATCGAGAAAGATGCCGTATACCGCAGCTTCGTTCACCATCGCCGCCGTAACACTTGCCGGCGTGCCGCCTCTTGCCGGCTTTGTGAGCAAATGGCTCATTTACTCGAGCAGCATCGCCGCGACGACTGCGGGCTTACAGGTCTTCGTGATCGTGGTGCTGGCAGGGAGCGTGCTCTCTGCAGGCTACATCTTCCGCGCGACGGTTAGCGTATTCTATGGTCAGCTTCCGGCCGATTTGGAAGGCGCGCACGAGGCACCCGCCACGATGTGGGTGCCCCAGGCAATCCTTGCGGCGGGGTGCGTCGGTTTGGGAGTCTTCGCGCAATATCCCCTCGCCATCATAACACAGGTCCCGTACAGCGGGACAGTGGTCACACAGTCCGCGATTGTGCTTACTAATATCGAAATACCTGGAGTATCCAGTTTTGCTCCTGCCCTGGCGGCGATTCTCCTTTTGACGGCTATACTCGCCGGTCTAATCCTTAACGAATTCTTGACGCGGCGACCTCGTGAGACTGCTCCAGCATCCAAACAGCTTTTCGGAGCGGGATACGAGCTGCCTGAAGGATACGTGTATGCATCTGGACGGCACTTTCTTTACCAAGTGACACAGCCATTCGAGCGATTGCGCTGGATTGACCCTGACTACGCCTACGCCGCAATCGGACGAGGCGTGGACTCGCTATCGAGACTGCTACGCCGAGCACAAAACGGAAGCGTGATCAGGTATGCCACGTGGATACTCGTTTGGCTGCTCCTCGCTGGAGCCGTTTTTCTAGTTTTTAGGGGGTAGTAATGGAAACCGTACTGGCGTTTGGTATCCTGTGGGTGATATGCGCGATTCTCATCGTGATCTTAAGCGACAAATGGGCCACGGTGGCACTCCTCGCTCTAAACTTGATAATCGCCGCATTCTTGTTGACGGAAAACGATCTGATAGGGGCACTCGTGAAAGCGGCGCTCGGGATCGTGTCGCCCATCATCATCCTACTCGCCATCGCTCGTACAAAACAGCCCCGGCCTCGATTTGGCACGCTGCCACTGATGTCGGCGGCGCTTTTAACCCTAGCACTTTCGTATCTGGTAGCTTTTTCAGCGCAATCGCAATTTCCGCTTGGGCGGACCACTGAAAGCTACGCTCTTGTAGCGCTCTTCGGTATCGCTTTTCTGATCCTTGTGAGCCAGAGAAGCATCTTAAAGCTCCTACTCGGTATACTCGTCCTCGAGAACATCGGGACACTTCTCATAGCGTGGGGAGCGAATACCGCGCTGCTTTCCGTAGTCGCCGAGGTGTTCGTGGTTCTAATCACACTCACGATAGCCTTGATAGCGCTGATGGACTTCGCCGAATATGGCTCCATTGACGGCAGCGAGCTGACTAACCTGCGTGGATAGCGGAGAACCGAAATGTATGTCGTGTACACTCTGGCCATTCCCTTGATCGCTTCAGCGATATGCGCGCTTTTCGGTCGTAAAACGAAAATGGCAGCGTATGCAGCTGTCACTGGGATGACGCTAAGCGCTGTCCTTTTCACCGCCAATTTGTTTTTCGCCACAAGCGCGACTGCCGGCCTCGATTCATTTGCAACAACGGCCGGGCTGTCCACGGTGGGGCTTATGGTAGCGTACGTGGTGATCGTTATCGGAACGCTTGTTACGTGGTTTAGTCTCCCTTACATCAAAAACGCCGGGCGCATCTACTACCCCCTCCTTTTGATCATTATAAGTACCACAGCTGCCGCGGTCCTCAGCACCAACGTTGCGACGCTGTACATCTTTTTGGAGATCGGCACCCTTTCGACAGCAATCCTCGTAACATACCGAAAGGGACGTGCGTTTGAGGCAGCAACAAAATTTGTCGTTTTAAACAGCATCGGAAGCTCGTTCACGCTTATAGCGCTCATTTTGATGTTCCTCAACTACGGAACGCTCAACATAGGAAGCTTCGGAAGCACATCGAGCAACGCGGTTCTTTTGATAAGCCTCTTCTTGTTCATAGGATTGGGAACGAAAATCGGCGTCGTTCCGATGCATTCGTGGGTTCCTGATACGTACGGCGAGGCCCCGACGCCCGTCAGCACATTTTTGGCAGGGACCGTCAAGGCGGCCACCGCTTTTATCCTCATTCGATTCTTGTTTGCATTACACCCGGTTCTTGACGTTGTGCTGTTGTTCATCGCAGTCACGGCAGTGCTTACCGTGGGGGTAGGCGCCTTTATGGCGTACACACAGAAGGACCTAAAGCGGTTCCTCGCTTACTCATCGATAGAACAAGCCGGAATCATACTGTTTGCGGTTGGCATTGGATCATCTGCTGCGCTGACGGGAGGGATTTTTCAAATAATTAATAACATGGTTATGAAATCACTAGTTTTCCTCTGTGTGGGGGCCATTATTGCAGCAACCAAGCAACGAAATGTCGGCGGGCTTGGCGGCCTGGTGACGAAGATGCCGATCGTGGCGGGGGGGTTCTTGATAGGCGCGCTTGCGCTCTCGGGGATCCCGCCACTCAACGGCTTTATCAGCGAATATTTGATCCTTCAAGCGGGCTTCGACAAGGGAGGGTTTTATCCGGCCTTGTCAGTGGCGTTGCTCGTGCTGACGTTTCCTATGTTTGCGGGCTACATCAAAGTTTTTCAGCGGGTGTTTTTGACCGTCGATCACAAGAAAGAAGCGCCTGGAGTGTCGTATCTATCTATTTATATAATACTCCCTATAATTATCTTGAGCGTTCTTTGTGTGCTGATGGGAATATTTCCGACAGCAATCGTGGACCAGATCAACAAGCTGTCGCTCGCTCTGCTAGGAGGCTGATGATGTTTCGAGCAAGGTCACCGTGGGTTTACTTTATTAACACCGGATCGTGCAACGGATGCGATATCGAGGTACTCGCTATTCAAAATCCGCGGTACAGCGCGGAACGCTACGGCGTTCTGCGCGTTGGGTCTCCGCGGCACGCTGATGTGCTCGTGGTAACGGGTCCGATTACCAAACGCATGGAGGACCGCTTGACGATGATATATGACCAGATTCCAAATCCGAAAGCCGTCGTTGCGGTGGGAAGTTGTCCCACATCAAACGGAATCTTTGACGGCGGGTACTCACTAACGGGCCCGCTTGACACGGTCATCCCCGTCGACGTCTACGTCATGGGCTGCCCTCCTCGGCCGCTCAACATTCTGTCAGGCATTCGAACCGCGGCGAAGATGCTCGACTCAAAGAGAAAAGGCAGAGGCGCTCGACCTACGGCACGATTTGACGAAGCGATGTCAAAGGAAACGGTCATCGATCCGAAGTTCCGGTCATCAGATAACGTTCCCGAGGCAGGACGATGAAGCGATCGCTTGAAGACGCAGTAAAGGTCATAGAGTCGAGTCACAAGGGGTTAAACTCATACTACCGTGTGGCGCTCGACGACCTCGATGCGACACTCGCATTTCTTAAGCAGGAGGGGGCACGACTGGGCACCATTACCGGCAAAGATGCGCGAGATCATCTCGAAGTGCTGTACCACTTTGCCCTATCGGCAGAGCTTCACACCGTCATCGTGGACCTCCCCTATGACACTCCAAACGTCCCAACGATTACCAACCACTTTGTCGCCGCATTGCTCTATGAGCGAGAGCTCATCGGCTTACTTGGCATCAACGTGATCGGGATTCCTGATTCAAGGCCGCTCGAGCTGCCACCGAAATATAGCGATCCGACGCCGCCGCTCAGGAGGGTATAACCGTGGCAGAGGTCAACGATCGCGGCTTTGCGAAGTTGAAGGTCCCGATCGGGCCAAGCCATCCCGCCTTAGAGGAGCCTGCGAGATTCTTGTTTGAAGTAGAGGGCGAGAAGGTGATCGACGTCGACTATGAAATCGGCTACAACCACCGCAGCATTGAACGGCTGTGCCAAGAGCGGCCATTTTCTAAGATCGTATATCTCGTTGAACGCATCTGCGGTATCTGTTCACACGCCCACCCGCTAAACCACGTCGAACGCGTTGAAGACATCGCTGATATCGAGGTGCCCGAGCGGGCAAAATACATACGGACGATTTACGCAGAGCTCGAGCGGATTCACTCGCACATGCTGTGGGCGGGCATTGCAGGTGAAGAAATCGGCTATCATAGCTTGTTCATGTACACGTGGCGCGAGCGGGAGAAGGTCATGGATCTCTTCGAAATGCTGAGCGGGAACAGGGTGATGCACGGATGTAACAAGATCGGCGGCGTCAAGTGGAATATCTCTGATGAACAAGCACGTTCCGCGCTGGGTGTCCTCAGCTATCTCGACACCGCTGCCGACAAGATCACTAAATCAGTTCTAAAGGATAGCAGCATCGCAGAACGAGGTAAGGGCGTCGGCTGCCTAAGCAAAGAGGACGCGATCCGTCTAGGGGCGGTGGGCCCGAACGCACGTGCGAGCGGCGTTGCCGAAGACACTCGAGTTATGTGCAAGTATGCAGCGTACGGCGATTTCGATCTCGAGCCACAGATAGCGAAAGATGGAGACGTCGTGGCTCAGGCATTGGTGCGCTTAGCAGAACTCAAACAATCCATTCGGCTCACCGAGGAGCTTATAGCGAACCTGCCTGACGGGCCGATTCAAGTTGAGTACGGTGAGATCCCGCCTGGGCGCAGCGTCGGCCGGGTTGAAGCCCCCCGTGGTGAACTGATCCACTACACGGAGACGAATGGTACGAGGTTCTTCGAGCGAATAAAAATCAGAGCCCCGACGCTCGCCAATATCCCCTCCTACGTGCCGAAGTTCCTCGGCTGTCAAGTGGCCGATATCCCTATCATCGCCGCATCAATCGATCCCTGCTTTAGCTGTAGTGATCGGGTGACCGTGATAAAAGACGGGAAGCGAAAGATAGTCAGCGCACAGGAATTAAAAACAGGAAGGATTTAATGATCGCTTCAATAATCGTTGCGCTGGTCTATGCCTTTGTTGCTGCCTTGCTGCTGCAGGGGATTCGCCGCATCGTCGTGGCGCACAGCCAATTTCGCAAAGGTCCAAGCATCTTCCAGACGTTTTATGACTTCTTCAAACTGATGGGCAAGGAGAGCTTGACGCCGAACGTGACGAGCCCACTGCTCTTCAACCTCGCGCCGATCCTCAGCGTCGCCTCGATGCTGTTCGCGGCACTGGTTATACCTTTGGCCGCCTCTACGTCGGCAGTCGGTGCTGGCGATCTCATATTGGTGATTTACCTCCTAGCGATACCGCCAATTGCCCTGATCCTCGGCGGTTCGGCCAGCGGAAGCCCGTACGGCGCCATCGGCGCTGCACGTGAGGTCGCGCTCCTCATCGCCTACGAAACTCCGTTCATCGTCGCCATGGTAACGGTGGCTCTCGCGGCAGGATCGTTCCAGTTAACTACGATATCGGCAACCGCGTGGATCACCGTCTTGCCGCTCGCAGCGATCGCTGCAATATGGACGTTGCCTGCCGCAGCGGCAGTTCAACCTTTTGACATCGCCGAAGCCGAGACGGAGATCGTTTCTGGCCCATACGTCGAGTACTCGGGACCTAATCTCGCCCTTCTACAGCTCGGGCAGTGGCTTAAGACATTTCTCTACGCGTCGCTCATAGCCACAGTGTTCTTTGGAACGACAATCTACCACTTCGAGCCCGTCATAAATCTTATCATCCAATTCGCGATCATAGCATTGCTCGTCAGCGCCTTTATTGCGTTTTGGCAGGCGACTACCGCGAGAACACGTGTCACCCGCGTGCTCAGGTATTATTGGACCATCCCTACGATGCTCGCAGTCGCAGATCTCATCTTGTATCTGGCAGGCGTGCGGTACATGCACTTCCTGTTCGGATGGGCAGGGCTCTAGAATGACTTCAGGATTCCTCAAAGATCTTATACGCTCGTTTACAGTCGGCATAGTGGGCAAAACGGCAACCGTACGGAGCGCGTCAGAGGTCGAAGTCCCGGCAGCGTACCGTGGGACGCCGATTATTGACCCCGAAAAATGTATCTTGTGTGGACGCTGCGGAAAAGTCTGCCCTGCCGGAGCCATCGCACTGCGGACAAGTGCCTCTGAGAAAAGTGTGCGCATCTTCGTCGGACACTGTGTATTTTGCAGTGAGTGCGCGATGATTTGTCCGGTTTCCGCCATCACGATGAGCAAGGTCTGGGACACCGTAGTGACGGACAGGCTTTCTCGAGACACGATGAGTGAGCGCGAAATAAAACGTCGGCCAAGACCGAAGGAGGAAAAAGCATCCAGCAACGTCGGAAGCGAGAGTCAAGAACTGACAGCTGAAGATCCCCCGCAAACGCCGACTGCAGATAGCGAAAGTGGCCCCGCCAACGAGTAGGTGAGGCCTAAACGGCACCGCTACTTTTTTTCAACGCGGCGGCGCCAGATTGTTTCAGTGTGTGACGATCGACGGTAGCAAGCAATATTCTTAAAAGCTTTCGCGCAAATCTCATTTCGGAATTCACCATGGAACAGAGCGCTGCACTGCATGACCTGATAATCGTTGGCGGCGGCCCCGCGGGGTTGACCGCAGCAGTCTACGCGACTCGAAAGATGCTGGACGTACGGCTGATTACCGAGAACATCGGCGGTCAGGTTCTTTACAGCCTCAACGTCGAAAACTACATGGGCTATCAGTTCATATCAGGCCCAGATTTAATGGATCGCTTCGAAAAGCAGGTCGAAAAGTACAACGTGCAACGAACCTTCGCGCAAGTAAAAAGTGTGAGCAAAGAACGCGACGCATTCGTGGCGCGCACCGAGACAGACGAAGAGTATCGCTCAAAAACGATTATTATTGCCACGGGAAAAAGATCACGCACGCTCGATGCCAAGGGTGTGGAGAGATTCGTTGGTCGCGGCGTTAGCTATTGTGCTACATGCGACGCGCCACTTTTTATGGACATGGACGTCGTGGTACTCGGCGGCGGGAACTCCGCCATTACCGCTGCATACGAGCTAATGAACATTGCGCGAAAAGTGTATCTCATCAACCGAAGCCCTTGGACGGCAGATGAGGTATGTTTGGAGAAAATTCGCGACGCCGCAAACGTAGAACTACTTGTTGGGTATCAGCTCACCGAGGTGAAGGGAGACACCACGGTCAATGCCGCCGTCTTCCGCAACCTCACTGACAACTCATTGATATCACTTCCGGTCACCGGCATATTCATCGAAATCGGCCTGATTCCGAATTCGGACGTTGTGAGGGACCTCGTCACGCTTAACGAGAATGGGGAGATCATCGTCAGCTACAACTGTGCGACAAGTGTTCCCGGCATTTTCGCAGCAGGCGATGTTACCACGGTTCCCGAAAAACAGATCATCGTCGCAGCTGGGGAGGGTGCAAAGGCTGCGATAAGCGCCTACAAATACTTATTGAAAGAGGGGAAACATGCTGTTGCCAGCTACTGAACCCCGCACGAAGAGCAGAGTGACTCTATGACTGAGGTAGTGACCGTCAATCTGAAGAGATGCGAAAACTGTGGCGTCTGCGAAATGGCGTGCGCAGAACGACACGGCGGAAAAGCGCGCCTGAAAGTGAAAGACGTGCTACAGTCGAGGGGGCTCATATTCGACGACGAAGCGCTCCCTATCGTATGCAAACAATGTGAAAACCCGGCGTGCATCGAGGTGTGCAAGCCGAAGGCCATTGTGCGGGAGAACGGCGTCATATTCATCGACGAAGACAAGTGCATCGGCTGCGGCAGGTGCGCGAAGAGCTGCCCGTTCAATGCGATCTTCATCGAAGAGAGCCCCGCTGCGCCGGCGCGTGACGCGGACGAGCTAAGCGTTTTTCGCATGCTGTTTGACAGGAGGGCGACGAGTGCCGAGACCGAACGTACGCGAAAGCGCAAAACTACACGAAGGGCATACAAGTGCGATAGGTGCAAGGGGTATGACAATATGGCGTGCGTCGACGCGTGCTATTTCAGAGCGCTCTCTAAGCGAGAGTTAAGCGCTCTAAGAAACGGCAAACGTGAGCACTTGGCGTTGCTCGAACAACAACTTACTAAGAAAGAAGCCGTCAGCGAGACTTGACGGAACGGAATTTCACGCGCACGCCAAATGAGACGCGCACACGGCCTGCCAGGCTGCCCGCTTCCGCGGTTAACCTTATATTTTCGGCACTCTTACCTATTGAGAGACCGCTATGGAAGTCCTCCTCGTTAATCCCCCCGACATCAAATCCAAATATAAGGACGTGTTAGGCCTCACCGCGCCTCCCCTAGGTCTCGCGTACATTGGCGCCGTACTGGAAGAGAACGATGTCAAGGTCACCATTTTAGATGCGCCGGCGCTCGATATGGATTTCCAGGGCTACCAGCGAGAGCTTGCAAATAAGCACGTCGATCTGCTCGGGGTGCAGACGACGACGCCGACGATCAAGCAAGCTCTGACAGTGGGCAAAATTACCAAAGAGCTCTACCCTGAGTGCATGGTCACAATGGGCGGATACCACGCCACCTTCATGCCAGAGCAGGTCTTGCGTGAAAACGACTTTGTCGATGTCGTAGTCAGGAATGAGGGGGAATTCGCTACCCTCGAGCTCGTCGACGCTATAGAGAACGAAAAACCCCTGCGCAACATTGATGGCATCAATTACCGCGACGGCGACCGCCTAGTTCAAACGCCCAAACGAAGGCCTATCGAAGATCTCGATGCCCTGCCGTTCCCCGCGCGTCACCTCCTTCCGATGAGCGAATACATGCTCTTTGGACGCAAACAGGTCTTAGCCACCATGATCTGCAGCAGAGGATGCCCGATGGGCTGTTCGTTCTGCGCGTCAAGTGCGATGCACGGGCGACGAGTCCGTTTCAGATCGCCAGAGAACGCTGTCCGCGAGATGGAACAGGTAGTCGATGAGTACAAAGTCAGAATGGTCGGCTTCATGGATGATACCTTCACCCTGTTTCCGAAGTGGGTGCACAGCTTCTGTACTGGGATAATCAGCCGCGGAATTGACGTCGTATGGGGATGCACAGCGCGGGTCGATCGGTTCAATAAAGAGCTGCTCTCGCAGATGTGGAAGGCGGGCTGTCGAACGCTGCTTTTTGGCGTTGAGAGCGGGAATCAGACGATCCTAGACAATGTCCAGAAGGGCACCAAAGTAGGACAGGCCAAGCGCGCCTTCAAAACCGCAAAAGACATCGGCATGCATACGATCGCGTCAATGACTCTGGGAATGCCCGGCGAAAACAAAACTACTATCGATGAAACAATTGGCTTCGCAAAACAGGTGAACCCCGACTATGCTCTCTTCTCGCTCGCTACGCCGTACCCGGGCACCAAGTTCTACGAACTCGCGAGCAAAATGGGCCTCATTAGAATAAAAGATTGGACGCACTTCACTCTGCTCACGCCGGTCATTGAGACCGTTGATCTCACGCTCAGAGAACTTCAGGACACGCAAAGAGAGGCTTTCAAAGAGTTCTACTTGAGGCCAAACTATCTCTTCAAGCAATTAACCCGAGACAAGCTCATGTTCGCCCTAGTAATGTACAAAGTGTTCAAAGGCACGCTCAAGATGAAGTCGACGCCCATTCTCGGCACGGCGGTTGACCCGCACGCAGAAGATCAGTAATGCGCCTCGCAATCTGAACGGATCGTTCAAAAGCTTGATTCGACGGCCTCTGTTGTCTCGACCGTGGCGTTTGTTGCACGCAGTTTATCCTTGAGCGCGTTATACGCGCGCAGGTTGTAAATGCATCCAATGTCGGGCGCTTTGATGTCGTTGAAATACGCATAAGCACGGGCGCGACAACCGCCACAAACGTTCTTGTAATCACACGAGCCGCAGTGTTCCTTAAGTTCGTGCCGTTCCCTGAGCGACTGCATGACCGCGGCGTTTTTCCAGATATCGACGAACGATTCTGATCGTAAGTCGCCGACAGGTATCGGCATAAACACGCATGGTGTCACGATTCCGTTGGGCTGAATAGCGCAGTACATGCGGCCGGCCCCACATCCCCCAATGTACTCAGCGAGTAACCCCACCTTGTCGCTGAAACCCGCTGCCCCGAAGTGCGCAAGTGAGATAATCCCATTTTGTGAGTTCATCATACACACACGTGAGAATTGAGGGGCAGTTGTCAGAATTTCAAAGCTTTCGTCTTGACCGCTCAAGTACTCATACATCTGTTGTAAAACGTGCTCGCGAGCGTCCGGGGGCAAATCCATGTCGATGATGTCGGAACCTCGCCCTACGGGGATAAAGTTGAAGATCAAGGTCCTGTTGACACCAAGCTTCCTGCTTAATGCGACGAGGGCATCCAGTTCGCGGTAGTTTTCATTCGTGATCGTATTGGCGATGCACGAGTATGCGCCATCTTGAGCCACGACATTTTTAATCCCCGCTACCGTGCGTTCCCAAGCGCCGTTAACTCCCCGAAATGCGTCGTGTTTTACAGGATCGACTGAATCAAGGCTTATCTCGAAGTACTCGACGCCAACGTCCCTGAGCCGGCGGACGACGTCTTTCGTCAGCAAAGTGCCGTTGGTCGCCAATGAGAGATACAACCCCTTGCTTGAGGCATAACGAGCGACTTCCCAGAAGTCGTCTCGTAACAGCGCCTCTCCCCCGGAGAACGCAATGGCGACAACGTCGTTGTCAGCGAGCTGATCCACAATGTTGAGCCGCTCGTCGAGGCTGAGCTCATCCTTTGACATTTTGCCTGCACCTTGGTAGCAGTGCTTGCAGCGCAGATTGCACGCATCCGTATAGTTCCAAACGACCAAAAAGGGCGCTTGAAGTTTCAGTGGCTTGCTAATACCATACTCCGCTATGCTCTTGACGATATTCGATAGGCCGCGCCGCGTCACCTGCTGACTGAAGTATTCTTGCATCTTGGGCCTGTCCACGTGAAAGGACATTCTTCCGAGTTCGACGAACGCACAGATCGGCAGCAGCTTGAGCTTCTTTAGAAGGTGAAGGTCGTTTTGGCCACTGTACAAGCTCAAAGCTTCGTAGATCGCCTGCTTATCGTCGACACAGAGGCCATGAATGACCTTCCGAATGATGGAATTGCCTAAAAAGACGTTCACCGAGTTCAGGACCGAATACAGCGGTTCTGACTCTTCTGAGCTGTTTTGTCGACTCCTTGCGGACAGCACGCTACGCGCTCTCGACATCACTACTTATTCTGCCACTGAAGCATAATAAGGCTTGTTCCCGAATAAAGGAAAGATCCGGGGCGCAGACGAGCGACATAAAAACCCAATTTTTTAAAAACGTGATTAAGGAAACGTCACCTCGACAAGGGCAACGAGAGGAGATGAAACCGGGCGAAACCAAGATAAGCCGTTCTTAGAAATACTCTGATTGTTGGCGTTTATCGTGGATTCGTCGGAACGCGAAAATGATTTCATCCTCTGCCTATCAAACCACGTAGAGGAGGACCCCAACAGACTTATCGAACGCGGTGAGCTGTACGCGCTTGCTAAGGCCAACGGCTTCAGTGAACGAGAAGTGTACCGCTATGCGATGAATTTCGACCTGCTAGGATATGTGAAAGCACAGCCCATTCTTGGCGGAAAGATAGCATCCTTGAAGCTCACTGCTCAGGGAGTTGACTATGCAAGAGAGCTGAGAGATCAGCAAAAACCGCTTTGAAGCTATCTTGCTCTCAGTTTCAAATGCGTGTAGAAGATCCTGCCGTACTATCAATTGATGGCCTTCTGATTCTCTGCAACTAAAGACCCTTACAGTGAACGACGTCCTGAATCGGCCGCCGAGCGCTTCGGTACCGGTTCTGCGGGTGGTTCGTATCGGCGTACCCAAGTGCCAGTCCGATGAGTATAGATAGATCTTCCGGGATGTCTAATTCTGCACGAACAAGATCAGGGTACGATGCGAAAAGGAAAGCGGGTGCCGAATCCACCTGATATTCTTGTGCCGCCAGCATAACGCTCTGTGCCAACAATCCCATGTCAAATAATGACCAGGACGAAAGGTTGCGATCCAAGCAAAGAAACACGACAGTCGGCGCACCAAAAAACCGATAATTGGATTCGAACACGCTTTGTCGAATGGTGGCTTCGTCGCGTTCTCTGTCTGCGCGTATCAGTCGAGTCCGTTCTGACATCAATTCGGCCATGCGCTGTCGGATGACAGGCGGCCACGTCTGCGGTGCCGGCAGATCCGGATTGGATGGTACGCGTTTCTGAGACCGTAATGTATACTCCGTGCGCAGCCTCTCAAGCGCCTCTCCCCCCGCGACAAAAATCTCCCACGGCTGCGTGTTAGCCCACGAAGGCGCGCGGGTTGCAGCTTTCAGAATCTTCAGAATCGTGTCCTTGCCTACTGGATCTTGCTTGTATGCACGCACGGTCGAGCGGGCGTGAAGCGCATCTATCACATTCATGTTGAATACCTCTTCTCGTGGCAAATTTCTCTATTCACTCCTAAGGTTGTTGCCTTCTTCTTGACAACGGGCCGACTATTATCTGTGGGACTACTAATCGTTCTTTCCACGCGCCTTGAGTGTGAACCTATGTAGCTACTTATTGAGCCCGCCTCTCGAAGGTGGCCAATAAGATTTTGATCGTTCTGTGCGTATTAACGAACGAACTTAGCCAGTTATTATGTAATGGCGGCGGTATTTAGCTCGGTGCGGTGGAACGCGGTTGATTCCAAAGGCGAGAGACTATGACACCTGACGAAGTGGGTGCACAACTATCGGAAAACAGCTCCGGAATGAGAAGGGGGGCCCCGCCTGACTATGTCATTGAATGGAAAAAGATCGCTACTGTTTTCAACCATAACTTGCTCGTGGCAACTCTAGTATATGCCTACAGTGACGCGGGGGGGCGGACTCGCAAAGCAACTCTGGTCCTGGCCAAAATAATCGAAGAGTGCGTAGAGGACCCGTTTAGTCGTTTTGTCTTTTGGCTCACCGCAGACTTGAACATCGAGAGTACTCGTTTGGGTGCAGAAACACGCCACGCTATACGTGCAGAACTTGCAAAGACTATAACGCCGCCGACAGAGTCACAGGTCCAAGACATGAACATGCGGATGAATTCATTGCCTGACTATGTTCGCGTATTTTACCTAGAGGACTATTTTGAGAGCATGATAAAAAACAAGAAGGAGAGCCACTGAGCTGCTGTTCAGGCGACTACAGGACGCGCGTGACTAGTTGCAGCTTGGCCAATTTCCGGCACGAACGGCCTAGCGCTAAATGTTCGTCCGATCTCAGCACGCGTGAATTCTTCGCTCCGCGGGGAGTCGCTGTTATGAATCCTATTGCGGAGAACTATCGTTTTCCCCGCGTTGAATCGCGCGCTGTGCTACCTCGCTGCCGATCTTTAGCCCCTGATCGCAATCAAGTGGGTAGTGGATACCTGCGTAAAGGCGAGACAGAGACGCTTGTAGCGCCTGGGCTTGTAACTGGCTCTGTTCCTTCGGGAAGATGTAACTCAAGACCCCTGCGGCCGCGCCGGAAAAGTCGGAGTGACCCGAGGTGTATGAAGGAAAGTTCGGAGTGGCAAACACCGTTTTAATAGTCGGATCGGCCGTAATGGGCCTGAGTTCCCAATACTCGTACTTGGCTTTCCAACAGCATATCCCAGCGTCCTCTGTCGCGGTATTCATTAGCGCGAGCGTCCGTGCGGCGCGGAGCTCGTCGAGCGAATAGTTTTGAATCAGGCCGCACGCAATCGCGTTCCAGTGGCCGGTAGGCGTTGAGGTCCCGGCGCCATCGTCCCAAAACTGGGCGATCTGCAGTTGGTCCGCGGTCCGATTGTTGGTGATCTCTTTGACCTCTTTGAGACCCGCTTCGAATTGCGCGGAGCCAAATGCGGGTGGCGCTGACGGCATGATCAGGTTCGAGGAATTCAACAGCCACGGGGTGACATTGCCCCAGTTTGGCAAGAGGGGCGGCGTCGCTGGCGATGTCGTGCTGACCCATTTTCCTGGTCCGGTGGGCACCGTCCCATTCCACTTGACACTCGAGCCGTCGTTCTTGGCACGGTTAATGACGTCCTGTGCGACAGTGAGGCCGATGACATTGCCAGCGGTAATATCGCTACGGAAGTTCACCCCGGCCTCAAGCCGTGATTCGTCGTCTGCAGCAGCTTGTTTGGCCAACCAAGCGGTTTCATTAGGGTACAGGTACGAGAGCACCGCCGCGGATGCTCCCGCGACAGCGGCGTGATCAGACGGGTACGCGGGGTCGCTGGTTGTCTGCACGGCGGGCTCTATGCTTTGGTCAATGTCGTGGGGGCTGGATCGGTTGTACGTGTACTTGTTATTCCACGTAGAAACGAGCGCATCGTACTGCGCCACACTCAACAGCGCATAGACGCGAGAGGCCATGGGCGCTGATGTGCTGTCTTTTATGACCAAACTGCGCGCGATCGCGTTCCACTGCACAACTGAACCGTTATTCCAATAATCGATGCTTTCGTTGACCGCAGCCGTCCGGTTGAGCTGAAGCGCCTTCAGCTCATTGACATCTTGAGTGAACTGTGGCGAGCCTTGCGATGGTGGAGGGAGGGACCGTATCTCATCGCTTGAACTTAAGACGAACGTCTTCCAGGTTCCGCCCGTTGGCTCTGCAGCAAGCACGGCGCCTCCTGAGCTTGTCGAGTTATTTGTCGACGTAAGACACCCGCTGGCGCTGACGGCGACGAGCACCACAACGAGAACAATAGCTATCAGTGTGTGTTTCAGCCTCACATATTTTTCACGACCGGATGAGTATAAATAATTCCTCCTGTGTGCTACCAAGCTTTCCTACCCACTTTTCTCCGTACGCGGATTAGTCTACAAAAACCCGACAACGTGTCGATCTGCCAACGTTACTAATGCGTCATAGAGCGATTGCTGAAACACCCAGCGCCAACGAAATATCGTCAAATCCGACACCTAGTTTGGAACACGTGCCGGGGAAGGCATTTTTCGCTTGTGCTCAATAGCCTAAAGATTCGTCGATGAGAATCAGGGTCACTCTGCCCTTAATTTCCTCATTCGCGAGAATTGCACATTTTCCGATCTGACTCGGGGCTCCGTATGCCCTCTTCGCACGGACGTTTTCTAGAGGGTAAGCATACTCCCAGACGCGGCGCAAGGCGTGGTCAAGCGTGGGGGCGATCTTGTTAGTGCCGCTCATGATTATCAGGTGAGCTGCAGCATACAGCCACGCTCCGACACGGCTCCCTGACCTATCGCACGCGACAATTTCGCCTGACTGCGCAATGGCATTGGCTCCCGAGATGAAATAATCAGCCGTCACAGATCTCCTTCTTAGGTCACGTCTCTTTTGTTCGTCATTTTCGGCAACGATAGCGCGATGAAGATTCTTCCATCGTGATTCATCACTATTCACGTATGCTTCGTAGCCAATCTCGACCAGCGTAGTTGACGAGCCGTGCATCACTTCTGCCTCTGGCGGAATCAAGTCTTTTAGTATTTCGAGGGCAATTTTTCCATTTTTTGCACGAACTACCGCTATCCCGCGCTGCGCTATTGCTTCGACCGTTTGGGCCACTTCGTTGTCGGGCGGCAGTTGATTCCACTTTTCCGGGTCAACGTGAGCTTCGGCGAAGAGGTTTGCTGCGCTATATAGAGTGGGTTTAACCATTCGTTTACCGCATAAACGTTCTTCTTCGACCTATATACAGTATGCTAACCACTTCGACTTCCTTCCCGAGCCCTTTCTCGAGCGCACGCCCACGTCCGTGAAACTAACGCTCGCGACGCTGTGGCGGTTGCGATAGCTTTTCCTCACCTTGTGGGCGACCTCTTGGAGCTTTTGAACTCTTACTGCAGTTTTTTTTTGCGGCGCGAACTTCCGCAAATGCCGGTAGATCCTGGCGTTTTCTGCACGTAGCCTTAGAAGGGCCCCGCCACCTGGAGAACGGAGCTAAAAATCAGAAGCGTTATACCACTGCAGCGTTTAGGTGGGGGCGAATGCAGAACAGTCGCGGCAAGGACGCACGCAACAATAAACGCAAATGGGCTTCATTCATCTCGAACGTGACGATCCCGCCACTCATTGCCGTGCTTATGTTCGGGCTCATTAACTATTCCTTGTTGCGCGGATTCCCATTTGTCGCGGTGACGTGTATCACCACGCTCTTTGCAGCAATTGTGCCTCTGAGCACGTTGCTGATCTGGAAAACGAGGGCGAATGCTAAGTTTGACCTTGATATTCCCACGAGAACCGACAGGGGCCATCCACTGCTTTTCGCCTCTGCATCATACCTTATTGGCGCCGTCGTATTAGTTGCCGGACATGCACCGCTGCTTACGACCGTTGTGATGTTTGGTTATTTTGCCGGGACGCTCTTCCTTTTCTTCATCAATCTCTACTGGAAAATAAGCATCCACACTATGGGCATCGCAGGACCAACTACTGTTCTCGTATTCGTCTTTGGTTATTGGGGCGCGCTGCTTGGATTGCTCTTGCCACCCGTTATCTGGAGCAGGGTCTAGCTCAAGAAGCATACGGTCGCGCAGGCGATCACGGGGGCCATCCTCGGTTTTGTGCTGACCGCCGTTGCGCTCAGCCTCCTGCGCCTTTTAGCACCCATAAATGCGTTGGTTTGATCGTACAGTCAAGGAAGGGCTAGGAGTGAAACGCTGTATTCAAACGGAAGCGCGTGTAATGTCGACGAGGCGGTTCACAGCAGAGCGGTGCCTCCGATTGTCTAAGTCTATGAAAAAGTCAACCCACAAACAGCGACCGAAGCGTGCCAAACGAACAGCAAGTCGGAAACGAGTACGCCAAGTACCTCTCGCGAGGGCTTCCCGCGAAAAGAAACAGCTTATGAAGGTCAGCTCATCGTCTTACTCTCTTCGCCGCAACAGCAGCGTCGCTAACGCGAGAAAGACGGAGGCGAAGATGAGGAGCGCGACAACGTCGGGATATATCTTATCGAGTCCCCACCCACGCAAAATCACCGAACGCACGGCTTCCACCGCGTAGGTCGTGGGAAGGATGTACGACACTGGTCGCAGCCACTCTGGAATTGCTTGTATAGGCCAAAAAACTCCAGAGAGAAGGAAGGCAGGCAATACGACTATAGGCAAAAACTGAATTGCCTGCGCCTCGCGGCGGGCAAAGCTTGAGAGCATTATGCCCAGCCCCTCAGATACGATCGCAAGCAGAGCAATGACGCCGAACGCCAGAAGTACGTCGCCAACTATGGTGACGTGAAACAAGATTACAGCCGCGGAGAGCAACACTGCCGATTGCGCAATCCCGATGATGCCGAACGCCACTGCGTACCCCGCCACCAATTCGCTTTCCTTCAGTGGAGACGCAAGCAGCCGAAAGAGTGTTCCAGACGTTCGTTCGCCAACAAACGAAATGAGCGTGAGGAGCGTTGTGAGCTGCCATACGGCAATGCAGATAATGCCAGGCGCAAAGAAGTCGATGAACTGCGCGTTAGCACCGTAAACGGCGTTGCTTGAGTCTACTGAGACTGGGGCTTGACGGCCGAGGCCCTGGATTGTTTGCGCCACCGCCGTGTTGACCGCTGCAATGATAGGGTCCGAAACGTTAGGGTTGCTCTTGTCGGCTAGAAGGGTAATAGTGGTATTCGCTGGAGCGACCGATGTTTGACCAGACGCCCGGGCCACTACGGATTGGGTGAAGTGGGAGGGAAAGACGATCGCTGCAGACGCACTTCCGTTTTGCACCTGGCCCACAGCATCGCTCTCACTATTTGCGTAAGCAACGTTGAGCACGCTCGTGTCAAAATTGGAGATGATCTTATCTGAGAGAGAGCTATTTCCGACTGCGGTGTCGCCGTTGACTACGACCACTCGCACGTCCTTCACGCTGCCTGTGAATGCAACGCCAAAAATACTTATGACGAGCAGCGGGGCTATAAAAATGAGCGCGAGCTGGCGACGATCGTTCTTTAGATCTCGCAAGACGCGCTTGGTCACTGCAAACGCGCGTGAAGCTTTCATTGCAGTTCCTCGGTTCGTGAATAGACCAAAAATGCGTCCTCAAGCGAATCGGTGTGCGTCAACTCGAGAAGCTCACGTGCCGAGCCCTCTGCGATGAGGCGCCCCCCTCGCATGAAGCCGATACGATCACAGTGGCGCGCCTCGTCCATATAGTGCGTCGTGATCAGCATTGTGATGCCAGCGTCGCGCAGCTCCTCAAAGTAGCGCCAAAACGAGGCACGTAGATCGGGATCCACGCCGACGGTCGGTTCATCGAGAAACAGGACCTGCGGTTGGTGCAGCAGCGTACAAGCGAGTGAGATGCGATGTTGCATGCCCCCACTCAGTTCGTCGATAAGCAGATTCCTCGAAGTCTCAAGATCGACGAGCTTAAGAAGCGCCTGTTCGCGCGTCTCGATTTGCTGTTTGCTGAGACCAAACACTTCGCCATAAAAGGCGAGGTTTTCGTGCACCGTCAAATTCCGGTACAGTGCGAGCTCCTGAGGCATATAGCCGATATTCTGCACCACGCCGGGATCGGGGACCTTCGTGCCAAGCACGTATGCTTCTCCCGATGACGGGCGCAGCAGTCCGCAGAGGATTCTGATGGCCGTCGTCTTCCCAGCCCCGTTTGGACCGAGCAATCCGTAGATTTCACCGTGCTTTACACGCAGCGACAAGTTGTTGACAGCTTTGAATCCGTCAAAGTCCTTCTCGAGGTTACGAATGCAAACATCATCCTTCATACGAACTCCTGCCTTGATCAGCCCCGTTTTTCATCGACAATCCCCAAGGTTTATCTGACTCTCGGGGCCTCTCGCAGCCGCACCGTGCAGGCTTATTGGCGTCCTTCTGGCAGGCTTCAGTTAAATACCTACCTTCGTCGGATAAGCCGCTCTCACGTGAGAGCGTTGGTAGATAATGCATACACCGGCTAACCGAAGCGAATTTCACGCAGCTGAAGCGTCCGCAGTTAGTCGATCCATTTGGTTACTTCGCGAGCATCGGGACGTTCGACAGGCGGGGGGCGCTTCACCGGAAAGCCGATAGCACATCCGTTGGTTCCAAATTCGCCCTGAGGAATACCTAGCACTGAACAGAACTCCCTATCCTGTCCCATCTGAGCAGTCACTGACACGAGCTGAAATCCCAGCCCCAGGGCGGTTGCCTTCAGCCACATGTTCTCCAGACAGTGAGCGAGTGATTGCTGCTCGGCAGGCGGGATGCCTCTCCGTTCTGCCACGACGACGTAGTAAGGGGCGGTGCCGATGCCCGGTATGCCCATCTCTGCGAGTCGCTCCAGTCTTTTTAGAAACCCCTGAGCTTGGTCTTCCAAGGATGGATTAGCCGCCAGGTCATCGCGCAGCTGTTCCGCCATGCGCTTGGCCTGGCGCTTCCCAAGCGCCGCGACGTGTGCAAGTTCAGGGTTTCCCTCTTGGAACACGAAGAATCGACGGAAATCTTGTCCAGCAACAGCCTGCGCCGCATACGGAGCGAGCAATCCCGCCCGTATGATTCTCATGATATCCTCTTTTGGCGGAATATCTTGCGCGAACGACCTCACTGAACGCCGTGATTCGAGGATTCGGTCGAGGATCGCATTATCCTGTTGCGTGAAAGGTGAAACCTGCGTCATAGGTGATAGTTTTCGCTCATGAGCATTAACACAGTTGGTGTCTCATCATTCACATGCGCGAGTCGCGATTAAACCCGGATAGAAGCTCCCCCCAGATCCACGCTGAGCTTCTCCGCCCGATATAAGATCCGGGATCCCTTCGAACGGTATCGCCTTGGTCTGAATTTCCTTCAGGGCTACGCGCGTCCATTCAATGGTCGAACGACGAGCTGGCGTCTTGTACAACGACTGTGAGCTTGTCGTGCAAGAGTTGCACGCGCGTACAACTGCGGCAGTTGCGTCGAAAGGCGAGGCGTTCACATAGTCTCGTGCGAATGTTACGCTGTGCGAACCGGACGTTTCATTGGGTGCTAGACCTGCTTTCCGATTGTTAGGGGGTGCAAATAAGATATATAGAGAGCAACCATCTCATAGATTCGTGCAAAAACGGCCGGAAATAGGGGATCATTAATGGTATGGATAGCAGATAACGTGTATGAGGTCAAATCGAGGGCAGTCAGCATGTTCATATACACAGCAGATGATTCGCCAATCTGCTTTGACACCGGCATTAGTGAGGCCCCCGTCAAGCAAGGGTTTGATGCGCTAGGTTTCAAGCCTGAGCACGTCAAGTACGTGTTTCTCACGCACACAGATCGTGACCACGTGGGCGGTCTGAATCTTTTCAAAAATGCCGACGTGTACTTGTCGGTCGATGAAGAGCAGATGGGTAATAAAACAACGCCGCGGTTCTTAGGGTTCGTGCATAATCCACCACTTAAGAAACCCTACAGACTGCTCAACAACGGGGACATTGTCCAGGCAGGACAGACGAAAATAGAGGCGCTAGCAACCCCGGGCCACACTCCGGGTTCAATGTCCTACTTGGTCAATGATTCCATTCTGTTTGCTGGCGATACGCTGACCCTAACAGAAGGGAAGGTACGTCCCTTCTCAAAGCTGCATCTCAGAGATATGTTGCACATGGACATAGCTACACAAACCGAATCAGTAAAAAAGTTGGCAAAATTGAAGAACATATCTCTGTTGGTCACTGCGCACACTGGTTTCACAACGGATTTTCAATCCGCGATGAGCGACTGGGTATAGCGTCCTATTTTCTAAGGTGCCAAACTGCACAGGGCACTGTGCAGCACTCCGACACGCTCACGCGGGCCGGTCGAGGCTTATCAGAGGCAGTCACGTGCGTCATGCGGTACCTATCGGATTGCACCTAATTCGCAAAAATAGAGTCCAGAAAACTGGTATTCGTTTTCTAACGGACATGCGCCGCAGAAACACCCGTTACGCGCAAGACTGCAGTCTGTTTTTCCGCGAACACAGAACATCCTCTGCTCCTGGTGCTTCACGCATTCATTTCGGGTCGGACAACTCGAACAGAGACATAGGTCTGCATTGTCAAGCGTATCGGGAACATTCATTCCTATCACCACCTGCTCAAGCACTGTGAACAATTATTGTTTATCCTTCCACGTAACCAGTTGTCGGAATCATCAAGTTGTACGTAATGGAGATCGCGGCACGTCAGCAGATGGAAGACCTCATAAGCCAGAGACGCCATATTCATCCTTAGGAGCTGAAGCATGCAAACACTGACCCCAAATCAGGGCGTTGCGCTCGCTGCGCCAATGATCTACAGCCTCGTAACGTCGCTCGACACAAACGGAAGACCAAACGCACTTGGCGTATCGTGGGTGACCCGCACGTCGTTAGACCCTCTCTTGTTGATGATCTCCGTTGATCATTCGCGCTATTCGCACGCGGGAATTGACTTTCACAAGGAGTTCGTGGTCCACTACCCGAGTGCAGAACAAGCGGAAGCCGCGTGGTTTTGCGGCACGAGATCAGGACGAGATATGGACAAGATCAAAGAGGCGGGCCTCTCATTGATCGACTCTGTTGCAGTGCAGGTGCCAACGATTGAAGGAGCGACCGTTGCACATGAATGTAAAGTGGTGGGGCAGTTCGAGACCGGCGACCATACAGTATTTGTCGGAGAAGTCGTTGCCACACGCGGTGAGCCGCAAAAGGCCGAACACTTGTATGTCACCTCGAAGTACGAATTCTTTGGCCTTGAAGGATCTCGTGTCCCCGCCGACAAGCCGTACTTCACCGCAAAGAATTAAAGAACTGACGCAATTCGACGCTGAGCCGTACCTTGTGTTTATCCTGTTCTCCTAAGTGCCACCAGACTTGCGGTCGCAGGGGTTAACCCTATCTTGACGCCGACCCAAAAAATGCAGACTCAGAGAATTAGTTTGCGGGGTTGCGTCCGACGAATGTATAGCCCGACAAACAAGAATCAACAAGTATTGTGCAAACAACCACCGTGACCTTCGACGTATCCAAAAAAACGCTCCGATGACAGATCGTCGAACAAACACCAGATAGGTGAGCTACACGACAGTTGAGCTCCTCGCTTTTGGTTTCACGGCTTTTCTGGTGGGTTTCTCTGGCGCTATCGTGCCGGGCCCAATGCTTACGGTCTCAATAACCGAATCATTCAAAAAGGGTTACAAGGCCGGAACGAGTGTGGTTTTCGGTCACGTCGCAGCTGAGACTGCTATGGTCGTGCTTCTCGCTCTAGGCCTGAGCCAGATCATAGGACTAAAAGCGCCGTTTATTGCAATTTGCGTTATTGGTGGGGCATTTCTTGTGTTCATGGGCATCAATTTGATAAAAAGTGGCCAAGGGAGTGCCTCCATCCAGACGACTGCCGAAAAACGGACTCTTGCCTACGGGCCTATCTACGGGGGCATAATAACCAGCTTGTCGAATCCATTCTTCTTCTTGTGGTGGTTTACGGTCGGAGCGGCGTTTGTGTTCGAGGGTCTGAGACTCGCCGGATTAGTTGGGCTGGCTGCGTTCCTCATCGGTCACTGGGCCTCAGATTTCTCGTGGTACGGATTCGTTTCCTTCTGTACCGACAGAGGAGCCGCCATTGCTGGTGACAAAGCCTATCGAATCGTTCTCATAAGTTGCGGCGTTTTCCTGTCCGTACTTGGGCTCGGTTTTGTTTACAATGGATTCATAAACATTTAATTGCCGGGAGACACTCAGCTCCACTATTCGCTGGCAACTCTCTCGTCAACGTGCGAGAGACGGCGGCGATACACTGCTTTGCGTAAGAACCAGCAGCAGCGTTAGGTCTACCCCGATTCCCTCGCTGCCTGGATATCGCTCGCTGTTTCCAATCTAATGCCAGTTCATCTTTCAACCAAAAAGCGACTATCGAAAACTATTTCTCTCAGACTACGTAAATGGGCCTGATGGACGTCACTACTGCGATAGGATTGCTCGTCGTAGCTATTCTGGTCCTGATTGTGCTGTACGTTCTGGTCAAGCTAGGGGCCAGATATGGAAAGTACTTGGCAGTGAATTCGATACTCGGTATCATCGTTCTGGCCTTGGCGAACTTCATTGGACTTCCGGTACCCATAAACCTGATTACCATAATTATTTGTGCCTTGGCGGGGATACCCGGAGCTTTGCTTGTAATACTATTGTTCGTTCTCGGGATTGTTGTCTAAGCTGATTCGCCTCACCACTAATTTTTGTTAAGCTCCGGGCGCTTTTTTGGTTTACCTAAACTGGTACGTTGGGCGCCTCGACGATCGTTGAGTAGGCTCTGAATCGCTGCCCTCAAAAAAAGATCGAGGCTGCTTGAACTCTTGTCGGTGAGTGAGTGGACGACCTAGCATCGATTGACTAATGCATGCTTTTCGCGACCGCACTCGTCGATGCCTTATGCCGCGTACACGGCGCAGGTGGCGTAGTAGAGGTGTTTGCGCTGGCGCCCCCTTCTGTGTGAACGCGCTCTTGCCGTTGGCGGCGGTGCATATCGTCGTGCCGGGCGGCTTATACGCTCTGGGAGCGGAACGTACTAGATGGGGTAGTGTACCACCCAGAGCGGACACGTGGTGACGGCGTTATTTACCGCCGATGACGTCCAGCCGGATCACCCGTTGTTATAGGGTCCTCTGCCAGAGGCCTTTGTCGCCGCCGCGGACGAAGACGTCTATCTGACCATTGCCTGGTGACGTCGCAGCGGGTGACGAGGTCAGTTTTCCGCCGAGGTTTTCCCAGCCGGACCACGTGCTGCCGCTATATGATTTATGGTACAGGGCGCCGTTCATACCTTGTACAAAGAGGTCGAGATGACCTGAGCCCCATGAGGAGGCCGCTGGTGATGTACCGGCGGGAATCTGGCCGCCGAGAGGGGCCCAGCTGGACCAGCTTCCAGTCCAAGAGCGCTGATACAGGGCGCCGTTGGTGCCGCGGACGAAGACGTCGATCGCACCAGTGCCCGGTGACGTCGCAGCGGGTGACGAGGTCAGTTTTCCGCCGAGGTTTTCCCAGCCGGACCACGTGCTGCCGCTATATGATTTATGGTACAGGGCGCCGTCCATCCCTTGTACAAAGAGGTCGAGACGGCCTGAGCCCCATGAGGAGGCCGCTGGTGATGTACCGGCGGGAATCTGGCCGCCGAGAGAGGCCCAGGGCGTTGTAAACGCTTTTATGCAGATGTTCATTGTTGGATCGATCTGCGTTGCATCGGTCCACGAGGTCCCTGTTGCACTCAAGTAGCTCTGTCCTGGTTGCGCCGTTGCCGAGCTGTAGCCCTGCAGAGTAGATTCCACAGGAATGGGCTGGTTGTTTCCCGGAGCGGTAATCTTTATGGCAACGGAAAACTTATGGCCAGCCGTGAGCGGGACGGACGTTGTGAGCGGGATGGTATGGTAGCCGGGCATGGTTATCGTGCCGGCAGGGCCGGTATACCCGGTGCCGCCAATGGGGCCCGAGGTCGGATCGGTATACACGTATATCGCGTACTGCGTGTTCACTGAACCAGCGTAGAAACTGACGGCGGACAGCTGCTGGTTAGACGTCGCAGTAAATACATTCGCGCCCCACGCCGTATTCCCTCCTCCGTCACTACCGACACTAGTCACCCACCCTAGAGGATCATATTGATAATTGGTGTCGTAGTTCGTCGTTGGTTCAGAAGTGAAAACCGCCGGCGGTTGATAATTCGTGGCGAACTGAGTATCATAGTACGAAACATAGAAGTACCCGGATTTTCCCCACGACGTGCCCCAACTATTTTTTACGACAAAGGCGCCCGGCCCCGGCGGGGCCTTGGCGAAGTTACTGGCGGCGTAAGAATCATCCCAGCCGACGATAGTCGCGGCGTGATTAGGCTGCGTGCTGCCACTGTAGTAGTAAGCCGCGGTCGTTGGGTTATAGTAACTCGAGCTTGTATCGAGGTACAGGGCGACATAAACGCCGCCATAGGTCTGCAGTGCCCATTTTATGTTGCCGTTATCGGTCGAACTAGCTCTGTATGGCAGAAAGAGCACGTTCTGGACGTGCTGTTGTACGGAACCCGACGACGTATCGGTGCACGACAGGCTCCACGGGTCGCTCGTGGTAGTAACCGGGCCGCTCCACCGGGCGAGGTACGCTGTTGCCATCTGCGGCGAGCCCCCTCCGTTGCACCCATCCGGCACACTGAATCCGGCCAAGTTCTTCATGTTATTCTCTGAGAAGCTCCACTGCGTTCCCGGGAGTAAATACGACTCGAGCGAGCCGTACGCGGCAAACGCCCAGCACGCAGAGGAACTACCTTGATTCTCCACGGGGCTAACTTTGCCGAGCCCACGCAGATCGTAGGATGATGGATACCCAACGAGGGGAACGGCCGACGCGCGCACGCTCTGTCCTGTAATGGTAGAGAAATCAACGGTCGACGGGACCAGGCTTTCCTCGTGCCCGCTCACGGTGGTCGTCGCGTTTCCAGCCGCTCGATTCCTTAGATACTGAGCAAATGCGGGATTTATCGGCGCTCGGCTCCACGTATTTAGCGCGCCTGTCGCATTCGTCGGGGAAGCGGCCACTGAGCCACTTTGGTAGATAACGGCTCCACACACCGAAAGCGCTATTAAAGCGATGAGGAGCATCGCAGCAAGCTTTTTGTGAGTCATGTGAGTGATCTTTCTTGTTCGTCGGAGGATCTGATTCGGGGTTCTGATGCGGCGTTCGGCTTACACAAAGTGAACGACAAGGGGTTGTGCTAGCGTTCAAGCACAATTGCCATGATCGTTCCAGATTAACCACGACAAGCTATGGTTTATAAGGATTCCGATGCGGCAACCATTCCACGTGCGCAGCCAAATGGCTTTGGGTCAACCTCGATTGTTGACCCCAAAAGCCGATGAGTAAGCATATGATATTCGGCTAAGGCTCACAACTAAGCCCGCTACGTGGCACCAACAGGCAATTCGAGGCCCCAACCTTTAAGTACGTGCAAAAAAAACTCATGCGTATACTGTCCCGGTTATTGTACCGTGCGCCCGCCAAATGAAGACTATTGCCTGCGCGCTTATTGCGATTGCTTTTTTGCTGCCACTGCAAGGATCGGGAGACGCCCTGCTTTGCCAAGGATCTATGGTGAGCACCGTCCACTATGCTACGACGCGCGAGATCACCGTTCCTCAAGGAACGCAGAAGATAGTAGTCCAGCTTCCGACGGCACTGAACGCGAGTCTCTTCGCATACGCGCAGAGAGTGCTGTCATTCAGTATTTCATATAGCAAGAAACCCGATGATGTAGCGGCCACAAGCGGAGGGATCACTGCCACGTGGCTAAACCCACCACCAAGGCTGAACTACACGATAGCGGCGAATTTGACCATTGAAGTGCGGGCTGATGGGCTGAATTCGGAATCACAGCTACCAATCAGGCTCAATTCCTCTGATCAGGGCGCGAGCGAATACCTCGCACCTTCGAAGTACGTGCAATCAAACGACTCCGCCATCAAAAAAACCGCGGAACCCCTTATCAGCAACGCTCACTACGAGAGTGCCGCAGTTACGTCCATAATGCTGTGGGTGAGTAACAATCTCAAGTACGATGCTAATGTGACGAATCACGACGCGGTATGGACGCTTCAGAACAAACGGGGAACGTGCGAGAACTACGCGCAGCTATCGCTGGCGCTGTTGCGGAGCGTCGGAATTCCAGCGCGCTACGTGAGCGGCTATCTCGTGGCCGGAGACATCACAGTTAGTGGCTACATATCGACGTACAGCTATCGTTGGAACGCAGGGCCGCATTCTTGGATCGAGGTATACTATCCGGACATAGGATGGGTACCTTACGAACCACAACAAACGCTGGGCTTCGTTGATGATCATCACGTTCGAGAGTCTGTAGGCACGGACTCCAGCGACCTTCCAAACAAACTGATTTACACGTACACCACAAGTGCTAATGGGCGGGTAGTTATCAACGAATCCTCAAACGTGACCCTCATGCACGAGACTTCGACATTGCGCGTAGTCAACACCTCAGCTGCCTCGAGCCAGACAGTCATATCACAGGAAATGGCGCACGGCGGCGTGATTAACGATCGAATCAATACATTTGACAGCGAGACGCTCCTGAAACAACTGGCGGTGCCGATCACAGTCGCCGTCTGCGTGTTAGCGAGTTTCGGGTTCTTGCTCGCCCGCAGAAGACGCCGTTAGAAACGACGTCTGTTTCGGGCTATGCTCGCGCTGATTCGAGAGCCCAGGCGATGAATCGTCTTGCTGGAAACTCGTGAATCGTCGACAGTATGAAGCGCCCTTTGTCTGACGAGGTCACAGTCAAAACGGCACCGTCTTCTGCCTCCAGGACCACATCGTGCTCACTCGCGCCGGTCAAGTAGCCATCCGTCTGGGCTTCGAGGACATCGACGATCTGTGCAGCCGGATGTTCCCTCCTGATGGCTATTTTCACGATCTCATCTCGCACGAGCAGCCTGAACCTGCACGGAAGACCAAGCCAGCTGAAGTCGTAGTCGTCCACGTAAGGGCTGAACGCGACCAATGAGCCTCCCTTTCGTACGAACTCGCGGAGCGGGGTTCCGAGGCTTTTCACTGATTTTGCAACGGTGCTGTACGCGGGATTACCAAAGCCTACAGGGAGTATTGCCACGTTGAACTTGGGCGCGTACGCGCTGCCAATCTGCAATGGAGAGACGCGCTCGCACGCGAAACCGTATTCCACAAAGAGCTTCTCAAAAAGAAGCGGCCGATCCCAGATGAGCGCTATTTCAGTCATTACCTCAACGTGACTGGGCGGCTACTTAAGAGTTATTGCAGCAGGGAAGGCCCCCGCACATCATAGAACTGACCCAGCGATAATCAAACTCGACCTTCTTTTAGGCCTAACACGCCGGGCACTGCTGCGCCGAAGCACCCATTAAGAGATCAGCCAGCACTCGTCGCGCACAGACCTGTTCGCGAGCGTCTTAGCACGGGTTCGATTCGGGAAAACCCTGACAAACGGCCTTTTTTTCTCACATCGGCGATTGCGCGTGCTTCCAGCTTTCGACTAATTCCGATAGTTCTTCTGCGTCAGTGATTTCCTCGATCCAAATCTCGTTGAACCTGGTGCGCAGCGCGGGAGAGAGCACGTTTCGCGACGGGTGGATCTTAGGAGGATTGATGGAAAAGAACAGCCTGAAATTGGGGTGTAGTTCAAAGAGGGTCCCCTCTTCGTCGGCAACGTAGCCGAAGTCTAATAACGTGTTGAGATACTCGGAGAGAGGATTGAGGTTCGCCTCGTCAATCAAAAGCCACGCGCCCTTCTTAACAGCCTTAAAAAGCAATCCTCGCTTGTAGTGCCATTTGCCGCTGCGGCCTTGCGTATAGCCACCCAAGAGCTCCTCAAGACCTGAGTCTGATGACAGGTTAACGTAGTAGAGATCCGCTTTCTTTTCCCGTGCAAGGTAGCGTATCAGCGTCGTTTTGCCTGAAGCAGGGTAGCCCACCAAAAGAATCGGCTCATTGAAAAAGAGCGCTCTGACAACACTCGCCAGTGTCTGTCTTTGCGTCTTGGTCGGGACAATGTGCGCCTCTTGACCAGGAATAAGGTAACGACCGCGAGTAACCGACAAGTCCGTTAAACACTGTTCTAATTGCTCAGCACGGATTGCAAGAACATCCTCAATGCTCGTGCTCTCAGTTTTAAGGCCAAAGAGTGTGTCGATAAGCTTTATAAGAGCTTCCCGTTCATCGCCGTTTCGGACGCGTGCCACGTAAACAGCTGATAGTTCTCTCGCGAGGAGCTGCAAAAGCGCTGGTTCGGGCACATTCGCCTTTATAGCGGGCGTTAATCGCCTCCCTAGCCGTATCAAGTCGCGCAAACTGAATATGTACTGCTCTTTTTCCTCCTTGCCGATGACTTTCGAGTCCGCTTGTTCCTGCAGAGTAATGTGGAAAAACGCGACAGAGTACGCCAAATGAGCGGGAATGTCGAACAGCCCGCTCAAAATCTCAATCAGGTCTTCTTCGCTCAGCTCGGGTTGGTAGTGCACCTTGAACCTCGACACAAACACCCGCGAAAGCCGTTCTCTTTGTGCGTAACTCAATGGGTTCGCCGTGGCAAACAGCCGGAATTCGTTTGACGGCTCGACAACGCGTTGATCACCATTCTCTGAATAGACAAACTTACCGGTGATTAGGTAGTCATTCAGTATCTCAAGGACTTCAGAGGTCGCGAGGTTGAGCTCTTCGAGAACGAGGCACATGCCGCGCTTTGCTGCCTTGAGTATGATCCCGTCCTGCCAGACAAAGGTGCCTCGTCTGTCTGGCTTTATTCCGCCGATGAGTTCTGACTTAGAGATGTACGGGTTGAGCGTGTACGAGACGTGTTGATTGCCCAGCGCCTCAGCTAGCCACTTGACCAAGAAGCTCTTCCCCGTAGACGTCGGTCCCATCAGCAAGAGCGGGTGGTGCAGAAGATACGCCGAAGCGATAGCGTAGAGCATCTCGTACGAGGCCTTAGTTACGATACACGGCGGTGTGCTGGTGCGCAGTCTCTTTTTCTTCAGGGTGAGCCGGCCTACCTGGAGCGAGTCTTTTTCCAACAGAACAAAAGGCGAATAGGCACCAGAAAGCGGGGCTGACAATGGCTCGTTCAGCTCCTTGTCCAGCTCTCGGATGGCCTCCGCAAACCCTGCTTCCTCTTGGCCTGATAACACTGCGCGCGCAACGCTCGCGAAGAGGTCTTGGGCGGCAGCGCGAACCTCGGCCGCCTCGTCGTCCAGCGCGCGCTCAAACTCGCGCAGCGGCGCGGCCCCACCCTCACTGACTTGTCGCGGGTAGACTCGTCGGAGCGCTTCTATCGTGGCCCGGCGCACCTCCGGGTCGTGATCAGTGAGCAGCTGCTCTAGAGGCGCTACGTTTACGACATTCCCGTGTTCGATGAGTGCTGCGTAGGCGGTGCCTAGAGCTTCGGCCGCTGCAACGCGAACGCCTGCGTGTTTGCTGTGCATCGATTTCTCTAATTTTTTGACCTCGACGGCCGGTTCCCTCTGAATCAACGCAGGATATATCGCGCCCAGCGCTTCTATCGTGGCCCGGCGCACCTCCGGGTCGTGATCAGTGAGCAGCTGCTCTAGAGGCGCTACGTTTACGACATTCCCGTGTTCGATGAGGGCCAGGTACACACGGCTCAGCGCGTTGACGGCAGTCCGACGCATCTGGTCATCTGACTGTGACAGCAGGCGCTCGAGCAGCGCGCTGTCAACCGCGTTCCCGTGTTCGATGAGTGCTGCGTAGGCGGTGCCGAGTGCGTTCGCGGTTGTTTTGCGTACAACCCAGGATCGATCGCTGAGAGCCGCTTCAAGAGCGTTGAGATCGACATCCGTGCCTCGTTGGATGAGGGCTGGGTAGATGGTGCCGAGTGCTTCGGCGGTCGCTTGCCGTACGGCCCAATATTCATCAGTAAGCCCAGTCTTCAAGCGTGACACGTCGACCGCAACGCCCGCTTCAATCAGCGCCGGATAGATGATGCCGAGGGCCTCTATCGTCGTTTGCCGTATATAATCGATCAGTCCGTCCAGGCCCCGTTCAATTTGAGCTACGTTTATCTGCCTGTCGTGCTTTATGAAAGCCGGATAAACAGCGCTAAGAACCTGCGCTGCCATCTTACGCACTCCGAGGAACTCGCTGTCAAGCGCGTGCTCAAGCTTTGACAACGAGGGCGCCACTCCTTGGTCGAGAAGCGAAACATAAACGCGACCGAGGGTATCTATGAGCGCCATTTGGAATTTCTCGTCACGATCTCCGAGATCGGCCTCGAGCGCGTCGATGTCAACGCTGTCGCCTCGTTTGACGAGTTCTGGATACGCGACGCCTAAAGCCCGCACCGTGGCTTGGCGCACCTCTGTATCGTGATCAGTGAGCAGACGTTGCAGAGAGGCCATTTCAACCGCGTTCCCGTGTTCGATGAGTGCTGCGTAGACGGTGCCGAGTGCGTTCGCGGTTGTTTTGCGTACAACCCAGGATCGATCGCTGAGAGCCACTTCAAGAGCGTTGAGATCGACATCCGTGCCTCGTTGGATGAGGGCTGGGTAGATGGTGCCGAGTGCTTCGGCGGTCGCTTGCCGTACGGCCCACGATTCATCGCGAAGCATCAGCTCGAGAAGACTCGTGTCGACGGCTTTTCCATCTCTGATGCGTTCGTCATACACAGAGACAAGAACGGCGACGGCTGCTTGGCGTGCAGTCCACGCTGTATCGGTTAACTCGCCTTCTAATTCCTCCACGATAATATCGCGCAAAAAATCGACGACAAGAACGTCATATGCGATCTTGCGTCCGACGATCTGGGTCCGTTTGTCTGGCGCACTTACTAACGCGCTAAGCAAGCTTAACACCGCCTTAGTGCGGGGACTTGCAGTAAAGGTGATGAGAATCCCAACAAAAGAGCTCACGCCTTCTGAAAGCGATGTGACTAGCATGGGCAGTTGAGGAGCTTGCGAAGTGAGATCCAGCGGTTCAAAATCCGTTAGGACTGCTTTGATGTTTTGTTGCTCTTCGACTATTGAACGGATGATCGGTTCATTGTCTGGTCGTATCCGCGTAAAGCCGTAGTGACACGCTTCAACAAATGCGTCTTTCTCGCTTAAGCCAGCCTCCAAGAACAGCGTCACTGCTTCAGTTGCCCGTTTCAAATCCCGAATTGTGAAAAAGTCGGGAAAGTCGTGCTTAAGTTTGAGGTAAACGCCGGCGATTAACGCCCCGAGCGCGGCCGTGAACCTATCGTCAGTGGCTTGAGAGGGCCCGTCGCTTCGAGCGTCGCGTCTTGACGATTCATTAGGATGAATCACTCGTCACCTCTTGCTGGAGCACGCCGCCCAACGTCAACGGCAACTCGTCAACGGTAGCGACTTGTACCGGGCGGTGATAGCGCGCGCTTATCGTTTTTGCCTGTTCGCCGATACCGATGCCGACCACGCCTATAGCTTTTGTTTCCGCCACGTCTTGCAGTTCCTCGAACGTTATGCCGGTCGTGTTGACGTTTCCTTCGCCATCGGATATGACGATTATGAGGCGATAAACATCTTCTGGCTCTCGATCGAATAGGTCGATCCCTAACGCGAGTGCATCGGCATCTGCCGTTGCCCCGAGCGGAATGAACTGAGATACGTCCTCAAACACATCCTCACGAGCCCGCTGATCCAGAGTATCCCCAAACGGCTTGTGGATGATTGGCGCGTCTGCGAAGCCGATGATCGCGTAGTCGATTCCCAGATAATCGAACGCTTCCATGAAGAGCAAAAGTGCGTGCAGTGCAGCAGTTCGCTTTGGTTCCTGCATCGAACCTGATTCGTCTAAGAGCAACATTATCCGGTGGTCCAAGCGGGTCGGCCTTCTGCGCTTGAGGAACACGTCGAAATCTTTCTTGGTCGTGGGCAAGCCTTGTTGCATCTTGCGCGTAACGTCCATCACCCGCCGCAAATCTGGTTTTTGCCCAGAAGCATAGTAGCCTTCGTACTTTGGCTTGCGATTCTTTGCAAGCACGTTTTCAAGCGTGCCGACGAGCATACGCAGCAATCCCGACACCGCAGCGTACGCCTGATTATATTCACCCATACGGCGGTCGCCTCCGAACTCGAGGTGTCGGCGCTGAGCGATAAGGTCTCTGCGGGTGAGTTCGGAGTGCGGCTTTTCTGCTGAGATTCGCACGTGCTCAAGGCTATCCCTTTTCTCCCCAATCCTTTGTTCAAGGACTTCCGCGTCAACCGATTCGGGCACATTTCGCTTAGCAGACAGCCGATCGGCGAGTTCCTTGGCTTGCTCGTCAAGGATCTCCTGCGCCTCTTGCTCTAAAAGTTGCGGGTTAATTTCAGCGGGGTTTTCACCTTCGCCGAGAGGGTGCTGCCCACGCTCTATGCCTAGCGTAAGGTTGTCGGCGGCTTGCTTGAGTAGCTGTTCGTACGGCTCTAAAATATGCTCCTGTATCTGTTCGGCCGCTTCCCGTGCGTACCGAAGCTTGTCGTACTCTGCCGCGCGGCCGGGGGGATAGTGGCTAAAGATTGAGGGAAAAAACTGAACTGTACTTTCGAGAGCAGCGCCCACTTGCGGGCTTATAACGTACGAAGGAAGCCTGCCAAACCGCCAGAAGTAAAGAACACACAAGAGGTACTCGAGATGCGGGAACAGCTGGTATGCCTGAATCTCTGAATCGGAGTATTTTTGCACCTCCTTCTGCAATTTGTGGCTGTAAGCCGTCGCGCTGAGGTCTTCTGACAACAAATCGTCATAAATGAGATCAAGATAGGGAGAAGTTCCCTTAAACGTGGCTTTCATCCAGTTACTTGCGCGTGGATCTTCAAACGTGTTGAGCAACAAGCGCAACGATTCGCTCGAAAGAAGACGCTTGAAGACTGGATGGTTCACGTCGACACGCGTTACTTGGTAGTGGCCGATCTCGTGCAATAAGGAGCCTATGATTTTGTCGGGCGGTGCGGTGACGAGATCGACAAGAGGGAAGGTTATGGTGTTACTCTCATAGTCAAAAGCCCACCATTCGCCAGGAACGACGCTGATGTCAACGTCCGCACCCAAGCCCGTTGAGATGATGGTCACGAGCGTGCGCATCTTCTTGAGGAGAATGGCCTGGTCTATTCTATTTCTCGCTGCTAACTCGGCTATCCGTTGACGTTGTTCTTCCGAAAGCTCAGTGTCGGGCTCGTGCGAAGGCGTTCCTGACGTGGCGAGCGGGGCTGCTTGCACATCCAAATGCGGGAGCTTCTGAGCCAGATGAGCGATCAATGCGTCCAGCCAGTCTTTGTTGGCGAACATTGCGTAGCGCTCAGGCGCGCCCAACACGTTGACTTGGTCTTTGAGAAGCGGCAGGGAGAGTTCATCAAGCAGCTCGTCACAGTTTCTGTCGTTTCCGTTTCGCGCGCGGCGGTCAAACACATACGCAAACACTCCGAGTCGAAAGCCAACGGGCACGCCTTCACGCAGCAATGCGTAGCTCAGATAAACGACACGGTCGCCTACACTCGCCAACGCCGTGCCTTTTGCGTCAACCTCGAGCGACCGCGAATTGGCCGCAATGACTACCTCCGCTGGGAGCGTTCGCGCTGGCTGCTTGCGACTCAAAGAAAACCACGTCGCAAAATCACGTTCAAACTGACCTAGCATCTGCGTCACTCGTGCCTGGATAGCTGGTGGCAAATTAGCAACCTGGTTCTTATCGAAGATGAAGCGCACGTGCGAATCAGTGATGCATAGCGAGACAGTTAGCTCTGGCAGACTCTTCTCTTCCTCTGTCGGCCTAGAAAACGCCGGATAATGTGCGAGGGACACGTCGCGGGTTCTCCTGTATGACATTCTCCAATCAGAAAAACGTGTCAGTCGGGGGGGATCGACCCTTCTGCGCAACACTTATTCAATGTCACTGCTCTTCGTATATGTATTTGCGAGAGGGAATATGATGATGACGTCGTTTTGCTAACAAACGCGCGGATTCTATTGGCCTTGGACATTCGCGCCAGACTACAGAACGGTTCTAGAAGGGAGTCCCAAGTGTGTGCGAACTACGGTGTCAGCTCATCCAATAGTAAAAAACACGAGGCCTGCGCGCAGGCCGAATTCTCAAAAGTAAGACGACCTCACGATCGCAGCGATCTGCCACGACGCCGTGCACTTCCACATGCATTAGGGGCGTTTTTGCGAGTTCTACATCCGTTCACCCGTGATATCCACTTTGACGCCTGTAACCTTTTCGACAGGCTCTTTTCGGGGCATCGTGACCTCTAACACCCCGTTGTTGAATCGCGCTTTAGCTTTTTCTGGAATTACTGGAGCTGGCAAGTGCATTGTTCGCTTGTACGCCATGTAGCCCCTCTCTCGACGAGCGTAAGGTTGCTGTTCACGCGCTATTTCAGCTTTTGATTCGGCGCTGATCTCTAGGGTGTCTGGCGTGAGGCTGAGGTCAATGTCCTCTTTCTTGACCCCTGGCAGATCAGCGACCAAGTGAATTTCTGTTCCGACGTCGATAATATCTACGTCAGGGGCCCTAACCGGCCCTCGAGGCCTTGGTATGATTTCAGGGACGTACGCTTTGTACAAGTGCTCAGCACGCGAGCGCTGCGGCTCCGGAACAAGCCTCTTGTAGAGGTCTTCGGCACTCACAAACATAGCGTCGAATGCGCGTCTGACATCAGCAAGGGTACTCAGGATCCAATCTTCTCTCGTCGTCATTTTTCTGCCTTTCATTTGTTTCTCGACCATATGATCACCTGCTAGTCGTTCGGCTGAAAATAATTACTCTCCAAAGAATTCTGCTTTGTTCCTATTTATATCCTCACCTCTGCGTTGAAACGGTGCGCGAGCGTCTTGGCAGCTTCACTACATCCAGGCAGCTTGGGCTGGATCGCCTAGGTGGCGTCCGCAGGACAGCAGTAACGTCATGCGGCACCGACTGTGCGCACAGCACTCGCTGCCCGGCATACCACAGCCTGCCAGAAAACTCGATTTTAAACTCTTTTATTGATTGCGCTGTGACAAAGAGCTAAGTAATTGCGTGACCAAAAAGATAGCTAGTGCTGTTGAGATAGCAGGGAAAAACTAGGTCGGACGCTTAGATAGCTAGCCTTTTTAGTTTTGCCAGAACAGCTCTGAGCTAGCGTGGTAGGATCGACATGGGAATCGAAGTTGCACTTATTCATCCGCCGTTTGGCAAGGGAGACGTCAGAAAGCTGAATATCTGCTCGCCGCCATTGGGGCTTGCTTATTTAGGCGCTTTTCTCAGAGAGCACGGTCATCGCGTTGCTATCATAGATGCCGAAGTTGAGCGGCTGAGCAATACGCAGATTATGGAGCGCGTGCAGACGGCCGATCTCGTAGGCATCACGACTACAGCACCAACTTACAGCTCAGCTCTTGCGCTTGCGAACCTCATTAAGCAATCGAACAGCGGCAAGAAGGTAGTTCTCGGCGGCCCACAAGCAACTTTTTTGGACCGCGAGTGTCTCGAGAAATCAGCGGCTGACGCGGTCGTTAGGGGGGAGGGAGAAGCCACCATGCTCGAAGTCGCGGATTCCACCGAGTCGGGCAGCTTGCACCACGTTGAGGGCATTACCTTGCGAGACGGGGACGCGATAGTTCGAAACCCCGATCGGAAGCTGATCGCCGATTTGGACGAGATTCCATTTCCCGCGAGGGACTTGCTACCAATGGCAAAGTACTTGCCACCTAAGAGCACCGGCGTCATATCGAGTAGGGGGTGCCCATTCAGGTGTATTTTCTGCGCCTCCTCAAACCTGTACCACAAGACGTTTCGGTCGCGGAGCGCGGACAACGTTTTTGACGAGGTAGCGCAGCTTGTTGCTCAAGGCTACGACAACGTAACCATGCTTGATGACAATTTCATACTCAACAAAGAGCGCGCCTTCAAGTTTGCCGATCTGGTAGAGGAAAACAACCTCAAGTTTAGCTGGTCGTGCACAGGGCGCGTTGACTCTATTGATGAGGACTTACTCGGCAGGCTGCGCGAAGTCGGCTGCAACGGGCTCTTTTTTGGCGTTGAGTCTGCCTCGGACGACACGCTGAAGCTTATCAAGAAAGGGTTTTCGACTGATCAGGTGATTAGCGCCTTTGACGTGCTTAGAGACTACGATTATGCGACAACGGCGTCCTTTATGATCGGATTGCCCGGAGATGACGGGCAGAAGGTCGCCGACACGATCAACCTAGCAAAGCAGGTCATGCCGGATTTCGCCATGTTTTCGGTCACCACGCCCTATCCGGGAACTGAACTGTACGACAACATCGACAACTACGATCTTGAGGTTACCTTGGATGACTGGAGTAAGTTCACCCTCACACAGCCCGTGGTTCGTACACGTGCTCTTTCGACAGCAGACTTACACCGGTGGTTTTTGAAAGCATACTTTGGTTTTTACGTGCGAGCGTCTTACTTACGGCGGGCTATCGCAAAGAAGCAGCTCGGCTTCGTTCTGGGCCCCGTACAACACGCCATCGTCGACGCATTCGGTAGCGCATTCTCGCGTCACAGTTTGTGAGTTGGTGCTACTCGAGACGTGGCGACATTGATTTTGGCGGAAAGCCTTGGTTAAAGAGGATTAAGCGTAAATATCTTGCCTCACAGAGGTTAAAGCCTGATTGCAATCAGAAGGAGATGAGACGTATGGAAGCGAACAAAATTTATGTCTTGCCAGACCTCCCCTATGGCTATAACGACTTAGAGCCCTATATCTCTGAGCAGCAGCTCAGGATTCACCACGACAAACACCACCTTGCGTACGTAAACGGCGCGAATGCGACTTTTGAGAAGCTCGATGCTGCACGAAAGAGCAACGCAGACGTCGACGTTAAGGCTACGCTGAAGGAGTTGTCGTTCAACATCGGTGGCCACGTGCTCCACAAGCTTTTTTGGCCGACGATGGCGCCTGCCGGCAAAGGCGGCGGCGGGGTCCCTAAGGGGAAGTTGGCGGATGCTATAAACAACGAGTTTGGCAGTTTTGACCGGTTCAAGGCGGAGTTTAGCAAAGCTGCGGCAACCACCGAAGGGTCAGGATGGGCCGCGTTGGTGCTCGATATGCAAACAAAACGGCCTATGATAATGCAAATAGAGAAGCACAACGTCAACGTCTATCCAAACTCCCGCATCGTCATGGTTCTTGACGTTTGGGAACACGCCTACTATCTCGACTATAAGAACGAGCGGCCGAAATTCGTCGATGCATTTTGGAACATCGTGAACTGGGAGATGGTGAACGAGCGGTTTGAAGAAGTGCTCGAGTGCACGTGCGGGATCACCTAAGCCTTCGCGTCGCCGCAGCCATATAGGGGTGTTGGATGGGATTCCTGTCCAATGCTCTTTCCTGTCGTCACAAGTCACGAGCATTCGCGCGGAACGCCTTATTCGATTGATTTGTGACGGTTCAATCAAGAGTGCCTGTTTTAGAGAGAATTATCAATTTACGGCAACCGAACTCATGGTCTCGCGTCTCGCTCCCCTTTAGCCCGGGCCTTTGAGGGCAAAATGTGACTAGAGTTCAACTACGCTCGCGTGACTGCCGGGGTCTTTTCGTATTGTAATCTGCTGCTGCGTGTACGCGTGAAAGGTGTCGTCGTGGCTTATAACAATGACCTGGTTCAACCCCTTAATTGCACCGATTTGCTGAGCGAGGCTGTCGCATCTCTCTTCGTCAAGATGGATTGTTGGTTCGTCCAAGATGAACAGGCCCAAGCCACTCAACGTCTCTTGCATTGCGAGACGCACAGCCAAACACGCTGAGACCTTCTCGCCGCCGCTCATTTCATACAATGAGATCACGTTACCGCCATCTGCCTTGAAAACGAGGTAGTCCTCTTGCCAGTGAAGCTGCGATTCGTCATTGACCATTTGCCTCCAGTGACGGGCAGCGTGCTGGCTCACTTTTTTTGTATAAAGCGGCCTCATCGCGCTCAAGTTTTTGAAACTATCTCTGATTTCATCAAAGAACTTACTGTCGGCAGCAGTCTCGTTGAGCTCAACGTCGAGTGCCATCAGATCTTCCCTCTTAACCACGAGATCCGCTTCGTGGGGTTTCAGATCTTCAATTTGTTTGTTAAGTTGCGACGCAATCCCGCGCATCTCATTAAGCCGTTGACGCGTTTCTAGGCTATCTTTTTCAATTCGCAGGTGTTCGGCGGCGTCATAAAGCTTTGACGTGCCCTCTATGTCAACGGCAAGTTTCTGCCGCCGCTCATTGAGTGCCGCTAAGTCTCGGGCACAGTTGTCGTGTCGCTCTATAGCCTCATCAAGATTCGCCGCCAAACTGACGGACGCCACGTAGCTATCGTAGTCTGTTTGAAGCTCCCGCAATTCGTGTTCAAGTTGCGACACAAGCGCCTCATCTCCGCCTTGTTCAGTCAAATGCGCGATAGTGCCTGCAGCATCCTCCATGTCGCTTTGTAATGCTTCGTCTCTTCGACTGAGCTCAGCGTGCCCGCTGACTAGGACTGACCGATCTGATTTCTTGAGAGCATATGCGAGTGAGTGATACTCTTCGGCGCTCGCTTTCAACGCCTCGATACGCTCTTCAAGAGGCGTTATGCGAGCCAAGTTGTCACCAATCGCTTGGACAGAATCACGCTCGCCTGCCAGCTCCCGACGTAGTGTGTCTATTTCTTCCAGTTTCAGTTCAAGTTCACGCCGCTTGCCGTCGAGCAGTTGCAGTTGCCGTCCGGCTCCACGCGCCTCATTAATAGCGGATTCTCTTTCATCGCGTTCAAACTGCAGCAGCGCAAGTTCCGCTCGAAGGGCTTCAAGTTCGTGCTCGTGGCGATGGCCGCGTTCCTCAATCGATTCACACCGATCGCTGGTGTACGGACAGACACCTTTGAGGAGGCTGTCGAGATCCTTTTCCATCTGCCTCTTGTGTCCGTCAAGCTCCCCGACCTTTCGCGCTAACTCGTCGTATTCACGCAGCAACGTTTCAAGCCTTTCAGCGTGCGCTTGGAGTGTGTCGTACTCTTCAAGTTCCGCTTCCAGCTCCTTTGTTGCCAGACGCTTTGTTTGTATCAGTTCTTCGGTCGCTTTGATGCGCTCCAAGCCCGCCTGGTAGCGCTGCTGATCAAGCTTGAGCTGTGAGAGGGCTTCGATGAGCTGCGTGTGTTCGGCAGCGATTGGCGACAGTTGCGTCACTCGATCTGACGCCTCATCAAATTGCTGAAGCTCTTTGAGCGCGTTTGCCTTGGCGCTTGTGATGCTTGCGTGCGCGACACGGAGTTCGGACAGGCGCGTCGCTTCGCTGGCCACTTGCCGCGCCAGCGCCCGTACCTCGTCAAGCTGCCCGGCAATGTGTTGATATCGCAAGAACGAAGGCCGGCGTTCTTCGACGACGTTCTGCGCTTTGCGACAGTTTTGTACCTCGCGATTTGCGGTCTCGACTGCCGTCGCCACGTCGCCCGCTTTGACGTCTGCCGTGCTGAGTTCCCTTTTGAGGTTTTCGAGTTCCGCGCGAAGCGATTCATACATTTGCTTCTGATTTTCGACCACAGACAACTTGGCTTCGACCGCACCGATCGACTGCCGGAGGTTTTTCAGCTCACGTTCGTACTCTCGCAATCGGTTAACGAGTCCGCTGAGATGCGTTATTTCAGCTTCAAGCACTCGCGCTTCAGACTCAGCACGCGCGATCTTGCTTTTGAAGTTGTTTTTTACGTGAACGGAGTCGCTGTAGGCCTGTCGATAACTGTAAAGACCGAGAACCTTGTCGAAATGGTCTTTTCGTTTCTGAGACGTGAACTCAAATTCATTGATGACCTGCCCCTGTAACACGCAGATAACGTCGCTGAACAGACTTTCCGCCGACGAAGTACGAATTTCTGCCATGCCGAGCTCGTCGCGAATGCGTTCATGTATCTCTTGTTTTCCGTACAGATCGGTCTTCTCTCCGTCAATGTACAGCTCCCAAGTCTGAGCCGTACGCGACAGGACGTGTCTCACGCGGTACACGTGTCCCTTGTGCGAGAACGTTGCGTCTATAGACCCTTCTGCTGCTCCTTTTCGCAAAAGGTACTCGGTAACTCCTTGCCTGTGCCGTTCTCCCGCGTAGTCGATCGTTGCCTGCTTGACGCCGTCGTCCCAGCCAAAGATCGTCCTGCCAATGCTCGTCACTATGGTGCTCTTGCCGGCACCGTTTTCGCCGGATATAGAGATCGTGCCGTTTTGAAACTGGATGTCGCCCGAGTCTTCGAACGCTCTGATATTCACGAGGCGGAGGCTTTCCAGTTTCATACGTGGTCCCTCCTAAAGCGTGAGACGTGCTGTACGATAGGCTCAGCGTCGTCCGTGTTCGCAAGTTGGCTTTCGATTATTTCGCGAAGAAGCGTGCGCGCGAAACCCGCAACGTCTCGCGCTTGCTCGTTGTACCGCGCAAAGCTGCTTGCGAACATGTTCATTTCCAGGTCGTCAAGGCTTCCCGGAGCCTCGATGAGTCCGCCATCGGTGCTGACGGTGTTGTCGAGAACAGTGCTGTACAAGGGCACGTAACGCTCGTCTATGAACTGCTTAAGCTCAGAGAGGTTAGGAGGAGTCTGCGCCTCGCCGTTAAGAATCAAGCGCAATAGCGAACCCGAAACCGGAGCCTCGAGCTCGGCTTCGTTGAGCAGCGCTTGCACGACTCCCCGCAGCGAATAATCATCACCCGGATGGTCCGCGGAAATGCTCACCATTCGCCGAACGCCGCGCACGTCGATTTCACGGACCTCGGGGCTCCCGTTTTGCATGGTGACATCGTAAAAGCAGCGCCCGATGCCGTAGTCGGAGAAGCGGTAGTACTCCGGGCTGCCAGGGTTGAATATCCAGTCATCGAGGCGAAACTTGTTGTGGTAGTGCCCGAGCGCGAGGTACGCGGTCTTGGGCCGTAATACTGCGAGCTCAGGCGGGGCGATCTCCGGGTGCCCTCCTTCGGCGTATTGAGTTATGCCAGCGTGGAGCAGCACGACGTTGTGCCCTTCGGGCATTTGTTCATAGAAATCGCGTAGCTTAGACCTGAGGTAGGCACCGTGGTAGCCGAGCCCGACAATCCACGTGCCGTTCACCTGACCTATCGCGCCTTCGAGGGTTCTTCCTGCCGGCGCTAAGTAGTGGCAAAGATCTAAGCGTTGCAACACATCGAGGGCGGTGTGCGTTTGAGAGCCTTTTCTTCTGTCATGATTGCCGTCAATAACAAAGAAAGGGATATCAGCGTCCTTCAACGCTCTTAGCATCTCTATGGCGTGGATCAACGAAGTGTGATCAACTTTGTTTGAGTTGAACAAATCGCCGCTGTGAACGACACAGTCTACCCGGTTGTGTATTGCGTAATCAATGCATTCACGAGTGGCGCTGCTCCAATCGTTGAGACGCTCGCTCAAACCGTATTGACGATATCCCAGGTGGGTATCGCTGACGTGCACAAATCTCAAAGCAGGAGCTATGTACGATTCCCCAATGATACTTAAGCGCGAGTCATATTAAAAGCAAGCGCGTGTAAACTGTGCCACTGCGCGAGACAGATCTTTAAGATACAGCTCAATAAATAGAGATTATGGATGCGGACTGTACCAATGGAACTTATATATAAATTCGCAATTAGTTCCACTTAGGTTTAGCCCGTGATGCCGCTCAAGGAACTTGCTTTCCGTTTGCTCAGTGCCCCGTATGAGCTAATTTTCAAGGAGAAGATGGGCAACGAGGCGCGGAAGTTAATCTTAGGTACCTCGTACGTGGGGATAGGCACGCTGGTCGGATCCCTGTTCACATTGGCCTTCAGCATCATTGCGGCACGGGCATTGGGACCGGCCAATTTTGGTGTTCTTGGACTAATCACGACAGTGGGCACTATTCTCGCCATCTCAATGATAGCAGCTTCCACGCCGATGATAAAATATGGTTCGGAGGTGCAGGATCATCTTGGGCAGGTCAGCATCATCTCCACTTCGTACATTCTAATAGCGTTGTTGACCGCAGCCTCTATAGGTATCTATGTGCTTTTTTCTTCACCGTTAGCTTACTTGTTTGGAGTGCCAGCAGAGGTTTTCTTTTTCGCTCTTTTTCTCGCCGTTACTTCTACACTCTATCAGTTAACCACAAATTCTCTCAGAGTATTCTTCAAATTGAGAGCGTACGCACTTCTGACTGCCGCTCAATCGGTCCTACTACTTGCGGCGTTTCTCACATTCATCGGCACCAACATGAAGTCGTGGGAATCGGCGGCGTACTCGTACTACCTATCCTACGCGGTAATCGGCTTCATTTTGGTCATTTACCTCAAAGACTATATAAAGCTCCGATTTGGGCGGTCCTGGGCGAAAAAAATTATGCATTACACTGTTCTTTCCCTCCCGGGAGGTGTGGCAGCCACCTTCATGGGCATCGACAGGATACTCATCAACAAATTTATGACGACCGCAGATGTAGGAATCTACAATGCGTATTTCCTGCCATCAATAACTGTAGCCGTCTTGCTTTGGATGATCGTTAACGCCGCTTTTTTCCCCTATGCATCTAAGAGCGACGATAAGCTGGCTATCCTACATCGCGTAAACAAGGCGATGCCGTACCTTGTTGCCTCGCTCGCGCCATCAGTGCTTCTATTAGAGTGGATAATCTTCTTTTTTTATGGGCGCCAGTATCCGTTCAGCTGGGAAATTGCGCTCTTTTTTGCCATTGCAGCAACAACGGCCTTTTTTTATCAAGCGCTTAGCTGGCTCATGGCTTCAGAAGGTACGCGCGGAGCCAAAGTGAACACCCTCAGCAGCGTTATCGCGCTCATTGTGCTCGTCGGTTTCGACGTGGTTCTGATTCCACTGATTGGCATTCTAGGCGCGGCAATCACGCTCATCTTCGCTTATCTGATAGCAGCTTTCTATCTCTTATCAAAACGGCGCATATTGAGTGCAAACTAAGCACGAACGTGCCATCTAGTTATGTGCTCGGAAGTGAACCCGAACGATTTTCGATACACAGCTAGTAAAGAATGTAACAAGCGAAGGGGGGGGCGCGAGATCCGTGGAGTTTACGCCCAAGTTTAAGGTTTGTATCGAAACGAATTAGGCGCCCGTAATACCGTATGATGATGGCGGCTCATATCGTCGTGTCAAGGTTAGCCATTCCTGAATCAAGTCGAGAATGACAAGATAGATAAGACGCTCAAGCTCGTTTTTTGGACGGATCGCGACACGCAAGAACGCATCGTATCCTGCCTCGTGGAAGGCTGCCTGTCAGGGCAGGACGATTAAAATAGTTTTTATGTAATTTTGGCTTGTATAAAAAACCGATGCGCTTTTTAAATGGCTTTGAGCGGCATCTATGCGCGCCGATTCAGAATAGCCCCGACCCAAAACTTATGAGCGCTACGGCTATTTCCAAGAGGTGAGCAGCTGGCCCCGTGCGTTGCTCTGTCCATCAGGCGGAGGCACTGGAATAAGCCTTGTCAGGCCTCCATTCCTGAAAACAGTGAGCGGCGCAGTCTGACTCGAGGCCGTCTCAAGCTATGGTGATCGCGTGTTTGTCACGGGAGGATTTACTGGCTAGAGTATTGAGAGCCTGAACGGCAGCTTTTTCCACGCGCGGACTATCATCCTTCAGCGCTTCGGTAAGGGGGTTCCATGCACGAAGGTCGCCCAAGTGCCCAAGTGCCCAAGCGGCAGCTTCGCGCACGTCGTCGTATGGATCTTCGAGGCACTTTATGAGGGGCTGTACCGCTTGCGGGTTGCCGAGTTGTCCGAGTGCCCAAGCCGCAATCTCGCGGACATTCTTGAATTTATCGGACAGCACTTCGACAAGTGGGAGCACCGCGCGAGCGTCGCCGAGCTGGCCGAGGGCTTCAGCGGCAACCCGTCGAACGTCGCTGTTTTCGGCGTATAGCGCACGGATGAGCGGCTCGACGGCACGGGGGTTGCCGAGCTGGCCGAGGGCTTGGGCGGCAACCCGTCGAACGTCCGTTTCTCCGTCTCCCAGCGCTCCTATGAACGGCTCTAACGAGCGCGGATCGTTGAACTGTTTGAGCGCACACGCTGCTGCGAAACTAACACGCCAGTCCTGATCCTTAAGGGCGGCGATGAGCGGAAGGACCGCGCGGGGGTTGCCGAGCTGGCCGAGCGCTTCGGCGGCGGCTCTGCGGGCCTTGTTATTAGTCACCCGTAGTGTATTGATGAGGGAGTCTGTTGACGATTCGCCAAGCTTTACCAATGCCTCGACAGAGGCGGTTCGCACACGCGCGTCCTCATCATCCAAAACCTTGGTGAGCGGTAAAACGGCAAGGGGGTTGCCGAGTTCGCCGAGCGCTTCGGCGGCGGCTCTACTCACGCCGTTGTCCCTCACGTGCAGTGCGTTGACGAGGGGATAGAACGCTTGGTGCTTCTTTAGAGCGGCAACGGCGCTCAAGCGCACGCGCTCATCTTCGTCGTGCAAAGCGCCAATCAGAGGATCAATCGCTCTTTGATCTGCTAGACTGCCAAGTGCGTCGACAGCTTCCATGCGCGTATTCTCGTCGTGGTCGAAATATGGGCCACCGTTTTCTATCGTGCGCGCTAAGTTTTCGACGTCGCCGTTGGCGAGCATTTTTGCAATATCTGGTTTGCTATCAAAGATCCTCACTGCTGCCTGCCCCGTCAAACGACCCGCTTTATCGACTAAGCGATGCGCTTATTAAAAGTAATTTTAGAAGATCGTAAACCTTTTGAATTGCACCGACTTCGCTGAAACCAGCAATCAAAAAAGAGCGGGCCTACCGTCCACGAAAAGCCAAGAAAACAAGCGGCTTAAGATAAATCGAGAGCTAGGGGCTTGCCGTGAAGATCTTAGTCCCCACATCTGGCCTACAGGGATCGAAACTAGGGAGGGCCTTGTCGACCTGCGTTCGGTCTACGTATTGGGAACGTAACAGCTAGCCAGACACCCGAACGGAATAGCAGCAGGCAACGCGTCATCGTCACCAGCCCAGATCAACGTCGTGCGATGTAAAGTCCCGCCGAGCGGCGGCCCTCAGCTTGCTTCCTGAGAAGAGTTAACCATGCGCAGACACAGATCCTTGCCTTCGCGAGCTTCCCGATTGTCCCGGTCAATCTCAAGGGCTTTGTTGAAGGCCTCTAACGCCGCGTCGCGTTTGCCAAGACGCCCCAACGCACAGCCTTTGTCACTCCACGCGGCCGCGAGAGTTGGATCGGCTTCGATCGCCTTTTCGAACTTGCTCAAGGCGCCCGGATAGTCACCTTGTTGGTAAAGAACAATGCCTCCGTTAACTTGCTCCTTTGCGTTCGATGCACTCTGATCGACGCTAGGCTCTTCGGTCAAAGCGGCTCCGCATTCTCTGCAGAAACTCGCGGAAGGGCTTCCGGTCGTTCCACACGACTTACAAAACTTTGTACCAGTCATAAACTCTGTTTAGAATGTCGCAACCAAGCAATAAAGCTTGTGTATTGTGGGCGCGTCAAAACAGAATCAGTGCATTCTGGTGTTGAATCTGCATAGTGAAGATTGAACCGGTGATTTCGCAGCAGCGTCAACGCGACGCCGCCGCGGAAGACGCGCATCAGCCGACTAGCGATGCGTATGGAACGCGACAGCGGTGTTTGCTCAGCATGAAAGATTGGCCCCCCAAGACCATTTTTCCCGCTATCACTCTACAGCATTCACCCTTTTAGAGGCGTAATCTGTCGGAATAACAGCGCCGCGGTCTAATAATAGCGCGAGATCTTTTTGATTGGTGGGTGGCCCCTAGAAATCCATTGCATTCAATACCCGCTTGTTAAGCCGCGCGCATTGGGCTTTGAGGTAGTACTTGCTCTGTGCAATCTGCTGCCTGAGTAGAGCCTCCATCTCTTCGGCGGTTCGGTACGTAAACGGATTGAGTTCCTGTAAGCGCTCTTGCGGCAATCCCCCCACCCGTGCTGGCACAAGCATTTTGTCGCCCCACAGCGGGTGTGGCTCATAGTCAACTGCGCCGCGCGCGGCTTGGATCAAGAACAGTTGCGTCTCCTCGATGGTGGGCCCGGTCCCACCCACCGGCTTTTTTTTGCCGTCCACTTCTTCAAAAAGCGTCTTTGCGAGCCAGATGGGTTCATCGCCAAGGTGTGTATCGACCCAAACATACCTGGCGCCGACGCGTCCGGTCGTGTTGATGAGATACAATTCGATAGGATTGTCGGTTTCCGCCCTCTCCTTCATAAACGTGTAGAATCGGTGGATATGGGCGGCGTTCCCGACGCCCATCGTGAACGGCAGACAATACCTGGATTCATACTTTTCGCCGCCGACGCCTTCTCGACCTTGCGCGGGATGACCGATCGTTCTGCCGTCTGCAAGCACCTTTGCGGCGAGCGCAGGATCGTTCAGCTTCACCCAAGCATAGTCCGAGATATATCCGGGGCTGATGAACACGGCCATGTTGAGCGGTCCGGATGAGTCGACATTTCCGTCGAAGTAGCCGGTGTCCTCCAAGAAGATGATGCTCCGCGCGTTTTGATTCAATTTTCCGTGATACTGAAGTATTTGTCCACGGAAACTCACGTCGCCGTGCTCGTCCCATTCCGTGTTTTCATGAAGCGCGTTCGGTGACATTCCGGCGTTGTAGATGGCGTGCTGCGTAACGTCAACGTCCTCTGTTTTGGTCCAGCAGCCGCGCTCTGGACTGACGACACAGTCTTCGAAAACCGCGACAACGTCGTCATTTCGAATGAGTTGATTGGAAATAAACTCGAGTGGATTGATTCCAAACTTGTCGATGTAGATCTGCGCGATCTTCTCATCATAGACGTAGTGACCGTGAGTGGATTTTCCGCTGCCCGTCAGTCCCCACACCGACATCACTATGTTCTTGCTTGTGCCGTCAACGCGCTTGACCGTAAACTCCTTGAGCGAAGCGTGCTCGCCTGTCCCCCCTCTCTTGTAGATTTCATAAATCCAGTGCGAAAGGAATCCCTTCTTCGCTTCTCCCATGTACGACGATGCGACAACGATGGTGTAGTTGTGGAATGGAAAACGGATGACCTTCAGCATCTCATTTTTCCCGGGCACGTTCGGATTCTCAAGGTAGTGAGGGATCATAAAAAGCTGCGCGTCAGGCTGTGCGTCCGGATCGCCTGGGAAATTAACCGCTTGCCAGCGGTACGCGACGTCAGGGAATTGCGCGTCGCAGTAGAGCCTACATTTCATTTCTCCTTTTGAGCCCTTTTGGCCGAGCGTTGCATCTGCCTGAATTAGCGGCTGATCAAGAATGTGCTCCAGCACGCGAAGCATCAACATTCGGTGCTCCACCCGCATGTCCTCTTCACGCTCGACTACGACGCTGCCTGCAGCGCTTCGGTTCCAAATGTTTGATGCCCAGTTCCACGATCCGTTTCTAAACTGTGTTCCGTAGAGCTTAGCTCGCTCTAGCAGATCTGGTGGATTGTTCTGGATAGGCTTCAAACCGACCTTTTGTTTTTCGTCTATTATCTGGTCAAACAACTTAGGAAAACTCGTTATCGTGATATCATCAAGGGAAATTGGCATAAAACCTCAGCGCATCCGGTTCGGCGGCGATTACGCCTTAATACAGTACTAAAGACTATATATCTTTCGTCAGCCCGCGCGAAACAGCTACTACGAGGTTTTGGGCCTGCATTGACTGTTTCTTCGTCGTCACGCGGTGAGGCTCACGATCAACGGCCCTAGCCGCGACTTACGTCAAGTCCTGCTGCAGGAGTGACTTTCATCTTCTCCTTCTGCATAGCAATTTCGTACAGAAGGATGTGTTTCTTTGCGACGATTGACCACCCTATCTTTTTTTGGACGTACTCAAGCGCTCGCTTAGAGAAAAGCTCTCTCAATTCGTTGTTTCGGAGAAGTAAGAGCAAAGCAGCCTTTAGGTCCTCAAGCGATCCGAGCGGGACGGACGCGCCTGCTTGACTCGCTTCGACTTCAGCCTTGAGACCTTCAACCGCCGTCACCACCGCAGGCTTGCCTAAGGCGAACGCGTGTGCAAGATTCCCGCTTTGCGAGGCGCGATCATAAGGCAGGACCACCAGGTCGGCTAGGCTGAGTATTGAGTCGTATTCTCTCGGCGTAAACGCACCGGTGATGACCCGTATGTGATCTTTGACCGGAGATTCTCGAATGGCCTTGAGCAGCTTGGGCTTGTAGTAGAGGCCGCTGGGCGACCCCGGCCGTGCGTCTCCTGCGATGATCAGGACGGCGTTTTTGACTTGTTCGAGCACGCCGGGCCATACGGTGACCACGTCTTCAAACCGCTTGTTTGGTTCCCACCATCCGATACACAGGACGACTTTTTTGCCTTCGTATCCGGACTTCCGCTTGGCTTCGCGTGCGTCGGGGACCGCCTCCGCGATCGCAGTCTTTGCCCCGTGCGGGATGACGAAGACATTGTTCGGGATCCTACCGAGGTTCGCCGGCAAGAAGATCTTCTGAAACTCTTCGTGCACGATGCCCGCGTCGACGGTATCGAGGCTCAGACTGGTAAAAATTGCCTCTTCGCGACTTAGCGTGCTGTAGACCGAGTGATACGTGATCACGGTCGGAACTCGTGCGACGAAAAGTAGGAAGAGTAAATCGATGATGCTTATCCCATAGTCTCCCGCATTGGCGTATAGCCCGTATTCGTGTTGAATGTGTACGACGTCTGGTTTCAGATCCATTATCTGCCTAAAAATGACGCGTTCCCAGTCGGGCTTTGAAATATCGATAATCCCAAACACGTTTGGCTGCGTTTCGTGCCCGCCCACGTTCTCATCAGTGTGACTAATCACGTAGACCGTGTGACCAAAACTTTCCATCGCGTTAATCAGCTCAGATGAGTATGTTGCGATTCCGTCGGCGCGCGGGGGAAAAGGAGTCACCATGCACACCCGCAGCGGCGCGGCATCGCTCGCGCTTAGACCTGTCGTAGAATTCATACCATATCAACCCCCTATTCACGCAGAGATTCCCTTCCGTGCCTGTCGCACAAGCATGACTGCGATAAGCTTGGAAGTATATTATACGTGCGCTTTGCTCTTTCATCAAATCTCGTATCGCTGCGCCACGAGTCAGATAAAGCGCGCGCGTGATAGACCGCAATGTCGCGCGCCAACCTCAGAGTCGCGCAAACGCGCTTGCGAGAGCTCGTGCTTGCAAGCAAAAGAACGAACAGCGTCAGTAGACGTTGCAGAAAGGTTGCACTGAAGCAACTGATACAGGAAATAAAATACGCCTATCGCTCCGGCGACTTCAGCAAGGAGAACAATCTGGCCTGTCGCCTTATTGCGTGGGGCTGGGAATTCAGATCTTTGCCTATCCAAAGCGCTCGCGGAACGATCAGCTGAATAAGTCTCCTTCGTATTTTGTAGCGCCTTGGCTCAGCGCCATTTCAACTGCTTCCTTATCCTTCATCAGGAAGATCTTGTCGTCCCCGACTTCCTCAACCTCAACGCTGTTTTTCAGAATCTCCTTGTGCTTCTGGAAGCGCCCTATCGTCACGCGGAACTCGGTTAGGTCTTCCACCACGTTAACGTCATAACTCGCTGCCTGCAAGATGTCCTGAACCTTCTCGAGATCTGCTGGAGGAATCTCAAACCGATAGTTGGGACCGTTGTAGTAATCGCCCAACTGCTTAAAAAGCCCAGGATCGCCGAGGTACTGCTTAAAAATGTATATATCGTGGAGCTTAAATATGTTAATACTCGCCATTTGAACCACCAAAAGATACGCCTAAAAGTATTTAGCTCTATTTCTAATCGCCGCGAGACCGCACCGATGCTGCGCGCGCAGTGCTTTTCTTACGCGATTTCAGCATATGCGCGAACAAGAGAAAGGTTAACTTGGAGCAACAACAACATCTCTGACAGGCAGTTGCCGTCGCTCCCCGCGAAGCCAAGATGATTCGATGATCAAGGATATTAATCACTACTTTGAACAGCTAGAATCTGAGCTTGAGACCTGTTTTACTATCGCATCTGAAGCGCGGAAAAACGGCGAGGATCCTTCTCTTTCTCCCGAAATCCTGCCTGCTCGTGACCTTGCTGAACGTGTTGAGAACCTCATCGGCATCCCGGGACTGGCGCAGCGGATACGACAGCTCGACAAAACAATGTCCCGCGAAGAGGCGGCACTCGCGATTGGTCTCGGCTTTGCAAATAACGAATTCGGCTCGTACGAGAGCAAAGTCCAAGTGGTGGAAAAGGCAGTGAGAACCGCAGTCGCGATGTTGACCGAGGGGGTCGTCGCCGCACCCATTGAGGGCATCGCACGGGTGGAACTAGGCAGGAACGACGATCGGACCGATTACCTGCAAGTCTTTTATTCCGGCCCCATAAGAAGCGCTGGCGGGACGGCTCAAGCGCTTTCCGTGTTAGTCGCCGACTACGTGCGTCGCGCCGTCGGCATCGGCCGATACGTGCCGCGGGACGAGGAGGTTGAGCGATATGTAGAGGAGATCCCGCTGTACAAAATGCTCGTAAACCTGCAATATACGCCCTCGGCCAGTGAGATCAGAACGATCGTGACGAATTGTCCCATCTGTGTCAACGGCGAAGGAACGGAACAGGAGGAGATTTCAGGCTATCGAAACCTTGACAGGGTAAAAACGAACGCGGTTCGCGGCGGCATGGCACTCGTTTTGGCAGAGGGGCTGGCTCAAAAAGCGCCAAAGCTGAAGAAGTACGTGTCGCAGCTCGGACTCGACGGGTGGGAGTGGTTAGACAAGATTATTCACGCTAAGGTGGCCGAAGAAGAAGGAGAGGAGGGGGAAAGAAGCTCAAAAGTCACTAAAAAGCGTGCCGGCGAGACCAAAATTGCCCCAAGCTGGACGTACATGGAAGATATCATCGCCGGCCGGCCCGTGTTCTCGTATCCTTCGCGCAAGGGGGGGTTTCGGCTTCGATACGGACGAGCGCGCAACACAGGCTTTGCTTCTGCAGGAATCAACCCCGCGACGATGGTAGTGCTCGGCGAATTCTTGGCTCCAGGAACGCAACTGAAGATGGAGCGGCCGGGCAAGGCTGCCGGGATTTCCTCAGTCGATTCAATCGAAGGACCGACCGTAAAATTCTATAACGGAACCGTCGTCCGTATCGACTCCTACGAAGCGGCGCTTGCGCATAAAAACGACATCGACGAGATACTCGACCTCGGAGAGATTCTCGTAAACTATGGAGACTTCCTCGGCAATAACCACCCACTGATTCCTTCACCCTACGTGCACGAATGGTGGACACAAGATCTTGAGGAGGCGGCAAAGCGCTTGAACGAGGCCGTGCCCCACATTGATGCGAGTGTGCTCACCGCGTCCCGCGCGCTGCAGCTTTCGCGGCACTTCGACATCCCGCTGCACCCCAAGTTTACCTATTTGTGGCACGACATAACGCTCAATGAGCTCGCGCAGCTTGCCGAGGTCGTCAGCAAAACGGGCAGAATAGCGGAGGGCACCCCGTCAGTCGACGCCGCTGACGGATCTGACCCCCCTGTCGAACTCATCGTGCCGGACGACCCCAAGACAAAGAAGCTGCTAGAAGCGCTCCTTGTCCCTCACGTCGTTGCTGAGGGCAACGTGGTGATTGACGACGCAACAGCATTCGTCACGAGTCTCGGGCTCAGTGAGTCACTTAGCAAGGACTGGTTTTCACTGAAAAGCCCGCGCATCAAATCTACGATTGACGCGGTAACGCTCCTGAGCGGGATCGAACTCCGAAAACGGGCGCCTTCAAGGATCGGAGGACGGATGGGGCGACCCGAAAAATCAAAAGCCCGGGAGATGAAACCTCCCCCGCACGTGCTCTTCCCTATCGGCAATGCGGGCGGGCGCGACCGTTCCCTTCGAAGGGCGGTTGGTTCTTCAAAAGCGGCAGCCGAAAGGTCGGAGATCGACGTGCAGTACCTCGGCATGATCGACGTTGACGTGGGCGTCCGCCGCTGTCCGACGTGCTTGAACACAACCTACCAAACGCGCTGCGAATGCGGCGCTTTCACAGAGCCTGTCACGTTCTGTCCGTCGTGTTCGCGCGATCTTCGGAACGGGACCACGTGCCCAAAGTGTAACCGACAAGGAGTGAGTCATCGGATCCAGTCCATCGACCTGCGAACGGTCTACCAGCAGGCGCTCATTCGACTTGACGAAACGGCACGATTTGACAGATTTAAAGGTGTATTGGGCCTGATTTCTAAGAATAAGACGCCTGAGCCCATCGAAAAAGGCGTGTTGCGCGCAAAACACGAAATCTTTGTGTTCAAGGACGGGACCTGCAGATACGATTTGACCGATCTGCCCACGACACACTTCACGCCACGGGAGATCTCAGTTCCGACGAGCAAGCTTCGCGACTTGGGATACGACGTGACAGACGATGACGACGTCGTCGAACTTGCGCCACAAGATATTATCCTCTCCCACGACTGCGGAGAGTGGCTTGTCCGCGTGTCTAACTTCATCGACGATCTGCTCGTAAAGTACTACAGACAGCCCCCGTACTATGACGCAAAAACGAAAGAGGATCTCATCGGCTCACTGGTGATCGGACTAGCGCCACATACAAGCGCCGGCGTACTAGGTCGCGTCATTGGTTTTACCCCTGCTTCGGCAGGCTTCGCTCACCCGTTCTTCCACGCGTCAAAGCGACGAAACTGTGACGGCGATGAAGACTGCGTCATGCTTCTTCTCGACGGGCTCTTGAACTTCTCGTTGTCGTATCTTCCTGATCGTCGCGGGGGCAAAATGGATGCCCCACTGGTATTGACCACGCGGATCGACCCGAAGGAGATCGACGCCGAGGCGCACAACCTCGACATAACCGACCGGTACCCCCTCGAGTTCTATCGCGCAACGCTGGGCTTCGAAGACCCGAAGCGCGTTCGCATTGCGACCGTGGCGTCTCGGTTGGGCACCGACGCCGAGTACACCGGCTTTGGGTTTACCCATCAATCCTCGTCGATCTCGCTTGGTCCCCTGAACAGCACCTACAAGGTGCTCGAATCGATGATGGACAAGATGGAGGCCCAGCTTGAGCTCGCTCGTCGAATACGCGCGGTAGACCAGCGCGACGTCGCAGAGCGTGTTATCAAGACGCATTTCCTTCCCGACCTGATTGGCAATCTGCGCGCATTCTCACGCCAGAAGGTGCGATGCGTGAAATGCAATTACAAGGTGCGGCGGCCCCCCATTAGCGGCAACTGTCCAAAATGCGGTGGGAAGATCGTGCTCACCGTTCACGAAGGCACGGTGACAAAGTATATGGCACGCTCCATCCAGATTGCCAACGAATATGGCGTCTCCAAGTACACGCGTCAACGGCTTATGCTCCTTGAGATGTCGGTCAACTCTCTGTTTGAGAGCGATGCCTCAAAACAGATGGGCCTGGTCGACTTCATGTAGAGGTGCCCAGCTCCTGTCTGCACCGTGCGTACTTGCACAACGTAACGGTCTTTTTGGCGCACGATGCCGCGTCATAAACGGCTGTCCGTAACACGTCTCGGATCGCAATGAGTAGATAAGTATGGTGGACATTCCCAAACTGGTGCTAAACACCGGTCTCCAGTTCTTGCGCTCGCCAGCAGGCCCCATTGACTGGAGGCAGGTCGCACAAAACGCTGCAAACGTCGGCGACGCTGAAAGGCGGACCTACGAAGAGAAACAACGGCTTCGGCCGACCTATGAAACCTTCGTGAGCGAGCCGACGCCTCAAATCATCGAGTTAACAGGGCTTCACGCCCCGAGCGGCCGCGAAGTACGGGTCTTTGACCGGTATGACTGGATCAATACGAACATCACGGCGTTTGAAGACCAGCTCGCCCCGCTGGAAAAGGCGCTCGGGACGCAAGAAAGGGGTTCGCTCATAAGCAAAGGCGTATACAAGTCGAATCAGGTCATCTCGACGGTCGGTCTCGGGCTTCTCCTCGGGTACCTTGCAAAGAAAGTGCTCGGCCAGTACGACCCGAGCCTTTTCGGCCGCGAAATTGTGAGTGGGCAGATCTATTTTGTGGAGCCTAACATCGAAATGGTTGAGCGCCAACTGTCGTTCTCAAAAGATGACTTTAGACGGTGGATCGCCATCCACGAAGTCACCCACGCCGTCGTCTTCGAGTCAGTGCCGTGGCTCAAGGGCCACCTAAACCAGCTTCTCAAACGGTACTTAGAGGCGACCAACGACGGGCTCACATCAGAAGGACTTCAGTCGCGGGCCCGCGCCGTCGCGAGCCATTACGCGCAGCGGAGACAGCTCTCGCTCATGCACGCGGCCCTCTCCCGCGAGCAGATAGGACTCATCAATCAGATTCAAGCTCTGATGAGCGTCATTGAGGGCTATTCGGATTTTGTCATGGACAGGGTCGGCAAAGAGATGCTCGCCACGTACGAGTACATGAAGCGTGAGTTTGAACTCCGTAGAAGGCGCAAAAGCGGGAGAGAGATGCTCTTTGAGCGCGCAACGGGACTCGGCTTGAAGATGGAGCAGTACGTTCTTGGAGAGCGATTCGTTTCGCACATCGCAGCGAGTCGGGGGATCGACTTCGTTAACAGGGTGTGGCGCTCTCCGCACGATGTGCCGACGCTTGATGAGGTAGCCCAGCCTGAGAAGTGGATCACGCGGGAAGAAAACGCGACGTAGGAGATTAACGGTCTAAACCGAAACGCGATGGCGGCTATGGATGAACGAGTACGGGGCGTTCGGTCCCTTCCAGATCGCCGCGGCGTTCGTCACGTGGGCGGGACTTCTCCCGCTTTGCATAGAAATCCGCACGTTCGATAAGCCCGCGAAAAGTCTCACTAACCATGGATCTTCACCGAATACGCCGACGTAGCTATAACGGATAAGCGCATGGCAAGAGCGCCGTGAAAGTAATGGCGCTCACGTCTGTGAAGGTCCTTGATCTGACTCAGTGAGGCCCGAGGAGGACATTCTGTCCTTTTCGTCCGCTCACCCTCTCACAAAGCCCGTGAAAGGAATTTTTACGCCTTTGGAGCTTCTTAATTGGCGCCAATAGCCCGGAGCGGAGAATACCCCCACGTTAGGCAGGATAACATTAAATAGCATGCAACGCGACCATTTAACGAGTGGCGTGCCTCAGAAACTACCGTCAAAGGATTTGCTGCAGTGGGACCAGACGCTCTTCAAGGACGAGCGCTATTTTGAATTAGACTACATTCCAGAGCACTTCTCTCATCGAGATACGCAGATGCGCGCGCTCAAGATCGCCGCCCGACCAGCGCTGCGGGGTGCGCGGCCCATTAACTGTCTGTGTTCTGGGCCTCACGGCACCGGAAAGACCACAGCAGTACTGAAGGTATTCGAAGAGATCGAAAACTACACCGACAGCGTCGTGCCGGTATACGTAAACTGTCAGATCGATGCGACTCGGTTTGCGATATTCTCAGAGATCTACAAGAAGCTCTTCAAGTATACGCCGCCCGACTCGGGGGTTTCATTCAAGCGCGTCTTCAAGAAGATTACCAAATACCTCATCGATCAGGAGAAGGTGCTCATTGTCGCGCTTGATGATATCAACTATCTGTTCTATGAGAACACGGTAAACAAAGTCTTGTATGCGCTCTTGCGGGCTCACGAGGTGTCAGCGGAGGTCAAGGTGGGGGTCATCGCAATATCAAGCGACCTGTCCGTTGAGATGTCGAAGGCGCTCGATCCACGCGTGATGTCGGTCTTTCTTCCCGAGGAGATATACTTCCCGCTGTACAACCGTGCCGAGGTGCGCGACATACTGGAAGACCGCGTGCGGCACGGGTTCTATGCAAACGTGGTGCCGGAAGACGTGCTCAACATGGTCATTGATCTCGTGGAGGAGTCAAGTGACTTGCGGGTCGGGATCGACCTCTTACGAAAAACAGGTCTGCGGGCGGAGATAAGCGCTCGGAAATATATCGCCGCAGATGACGTGGTGCACTCACACGAAAAATCGCGCCTCGTGCACCTCACGTACTCCATACACTCGTTGCGCGAGGAAGAGCGAGACCTTCTCAAACTGATCGCAGAGCAGGAGACAAAGATAAAGGCCGGGGACCTCTACAAGAAGTTCAACGAAGAGACGCATCTCGGCTACACGCGATTTTATGACATTATCTCAAAGCTTGATTCAATTCGACTCATTAATACTGATTTTACAGGGAGAGGAACACGCGGGCGAACGCGAGAGATTCAGCTCAGGTACGAGCCGGAGGATGTCTTCAGCGTGCTTGCCGGGACGGATACGTAATGCCCGCTGCAAAAGATGAGAGAATCGACACGCTCATCCAAGAGGTTCGCGAGCTCAAGAGCGATATCAAAGAGCTTCGCATGCTCGTCACATATGAACTCTTGCAAAAGGATGAGCAGCGATCACGCGGCAGGTTTAACGATACGCTCCTCTCGTTCACCAAACAAGCACTCAAAGCGGCTGTCGAACAGCTTGCTGACCTAGAGGGCAAAACCGACACCCGCGCCCAAGACAGGCCACGACCGACCAAAGTGCCGGTCAAATCGCGCAAGGACGTGCGAAAGCCCACGGTCGACGTCGACAGGGAGATCGCAATTCTGAAAAATGAGATGGCCTCAAGCTTGCGGAACGCCGCGAAAGACATTGAAGGCGAGCACGCGGAAGACGGGAGGGAGGCCACCGAAGACGAGAGGGAGGACACGGAGTAACCCATGTTGCTTGCGCTCTTCGGCGAGCACGAAGCGGATGATGAAGCGGACAAGGAGCCTACCTGGCAGGAATTTGAGGAACAAACTCGCGACGTCCTCGAGTGCGCCGGCTTCTCAACGGATTTTAGGAAGGTATTTGTGGCAGCCGGAAGGCGCCACGAAATCGACGTAGTCGCTCACCGCTTCGATACCACCGTGCTCATCGATGCCAAGCGATACGGCAAAGCTCGGCCCCGAAGCTCATCCATCAGGGCACAAGCGCGAAAACACCTCGCGCGGTGCAGCGAGTTTGACCGCGCGTTTTCCGTCAGCAGTGTGCCCGTCATCGTGAGCTGGATAGACGACGCGCTTCTTAGTGAGGGTGGGTGCTTCATCGTTCCTTTCGACAAGCTTGAGGATTTTGTCGTTCACCTCGAACGCTACGTCGATTCGATTGCCGAGCTCAACGCGCGTGATTCCATAATCGATAATATCAATGAAGACGGCATCTTTTAATCGATGCCATTCATAAAGGCAATATTTTAAGCCTCATAAACGCATCTTTATTGTGAAACTGACGACGCCGAGGGTGAATTCTCAAACTCGAATGACCAAGCGAAGAAGGGGAGGACATCGATGAAAGCGTGCATTATGTGCGGTGGTGCCGGGACGAGGCTCAGACCGTTGACCTTCGAACGACCGAAGCCGAGCATCCCCCTTCTTAACAAACCGTCCGTCGGCCACCTCGTCGACCATCTTTCAGCAAACGGCTTCAATGACCTCGTCATCACACTCGGGTACCTGGGCCGTAATATTGAGGAGTACCTCGAAGACGGTGCAAAATTTGGGGTGGAGATACAGTATATTCGTGAGAGAAAGAAGCTCGGCACGGCAGGGAGCGTCAAGAACGCTGAGAACGCTCTTGACGGCGGACCGTTTCTCGTCGTCGGCGGGGATCACGTGATGGACTTTAACCTTCGCGAGTTTTATCAATTCCACCGAAAGAACGATAGCATGCTCACGGTAGGGGTGATGTCCATCGACGACCCACGGGAATACGGCATCCTCGACATCGACGTTAACAATCGCGTCCATCGGTTCAGGGAAAAGCCGAGCTCAGGCGAGATATTCAGCAACCTCGCAAGCACAGGGATCTATATGTGCGATCCGGAACTCTTCAGCCACATCCCCAAGGAACGATTTGACTTTGCCAAGGATCTCTTCCCGAAGCTGTTGAGCTCACACGAACCCATGTCGGCGTGGATGGCACGCGGCCACTGGAACGACATCGGGAACGCGACGGCGTACCGGCAAGCGTCGAGGTGGCTGCTCGACAACCTGCGCGGAACAGAGATCACCGGGCGCTTCAATATTAAAGATGCGCGCTTGAACGGCCCCGCGACAATCGGAACCGACGTTAGTATTGGCTCAAACTCAGCCATTGTTGGCCCCGTGGTGATCGGCGCGAACACCACCGTTGGCGATAACGTACTGATCAGCCCCTACACGACGATCGGCTCTGACTGCGACATCGCCGATGATACGTCAGTGCTCTCTGGTATCATCTATGATGATGTGAAGATCGGCTCCCACACGTCCGTCTCGGGTTCCGTCGTCGACAACGGTACGAGGATAGGAGATCACTGTGTTCTTGAGAACAACACCGTTATCGGTCCGCGCGTCGCCGTGAACGATTTCGTTACGGTGCACTCAGGCGTCTCTATCTGGCCTGACGTCGTCATAGACGGTGGCGACGTGTACAAAGACGCGTTGAACCCCGCCTATGACACGCACAAGGGCGGATCGTGACAAGAGACTGCGCGTCTGCAGAACGAAGCAAAGGTGGAATGGAAAAATGCTCGATATTCAAAACTTGCACGTAGACGTTGATGGCAAGAGCATACTGAAGGGACTGGACCTCAGCATCAACGAAGGAGAGACCCACGCGCTTTTCGGTCAAAACGGCTCAGGGAAGACCACGCTTGTGCTTACCATTATGGGATTCCCCAACTACCGCGTAACCGAGGGGCGGATTCTGTTTAAGAAGAAAGATATTACGCATTTGCCCATCAATGAGCGGGCACGCCTCGGGATCGGGCTCTCGTTTCAACACCCGCCCGCCATCCACGGGGTGAAGCTGAAGGACTTGACCGAGATTGCCGCGCAACACGGCAACCGCGCCTTTAAGACCGAAGAAGTCGCCGAGACCATCCATATCCCCCCGGATTTTCTCACGCGTGACGTCAATCTCGGGTTCTCAGGGGGGGAGGTGAAGCGCACGGAGTTGTTGCAGCTCCTCGCGCAAAACCCCGACCTCGTGCTGCTCGACGAGCCAGATTCAGGCGTCGACCTCGAAAATATTGCGCTCGTCGGAGAGACGATAAACAAGCTGCTCGACAGAGACAAGCGCTCGCGCGAGCGACATAAGGCGGGGCTCATCATCACCCACGCCGGAGGCATCTTGAAGATCGTGCAGGCTGACAAGGCGCACGTTCTCGTTGACGGTCAGATCGCGTGTTCCGGCAACCCGGGTGAACTCCTCAACGATATCTGCGAGCTCGGTTATGAGGAGTGTGTAAAATGTCCAAGGTAGATGAACTGACTGAACGCGCCGAAAAGGCTCGCGAGAAGAAGGCGGCTTACGGTCCCGACATACCGCTTGAGAGTTACACGTCGAAGGCCCCGGCCCACGAGAAAGTGCAGACGCTTAAGATGCTCCCCACAAATTACCAGAACCAGTCGCTCGGCGTCGGAGTCGATGCGAGTGAGGATGAGCGATCGGGTTCGTTTTTTCAGCTCGATACGAGCGTCGTCTACTCCAAGACATCGGCACCGAACGTCGAAGTGCTCAGTGTGACCGAAGCGCTCGACAAGTACGACTGGCTCAAGGACTACTGGTGGAAAGCCGTGGCGGTTGACGCTGACAAGTACACCGCTCAGGCGGCTCTTGAGTTCAGCAACGGCTACTTCATCAGGGCAAAGGCGGGCGCGAAGACTATCCTGCCAATTCAGGCGTGCATGTTTCTGGCCCAAGAGAGCTTGTCACAAAACGTGCACAACATCATCATTGCTGAGAAGGGCTCGGAACTGCACATAATAACAGGCTGCAGAACCGCAGACGAACTCTCCCATGGCATCCACGTCGGAGTTTCTGAGTTCTTCATCAAGGAGGGCGCCACTTGCTCCTTCACGATGATACATAACTGGGGCCCTGAAGTGGCCGTTCGCCCGAGGAGCGGCTCCATTATCGAGAGAGATGCTACGTTTATCAGCAACTACGTCTGCCTGAAGCCCGTTAAAAGCCTGCAGATGTACCCCGTGTTCCGCTGCGTCGGCGCGAACGCCACCGCATTATCGTATTCACTGCTGTACGCGACAGAGGGCTCCCATATGGACGTCGGGGCGCGAGTGATCATGGAAGCGGAGCAATGCAAGTCAGATGTCATATCACGGGCCATCACGAACGGCGGTGAGATCATCTCGCGCGGAAACCTGACCGCGCTCCACCGTGACGTCAAAGGACATCTCGAATGCCGCGGACTGATACTGGGTGACCACGGGAGGATTTTTGCCGTCCCTGAACTCGACGGAGCCGTTCCAGATGTCGATATGTCCCACGAAGCCGCAGTTGGAAAAATCGCTGAAGAGGAGATCACCTACCTCATGACGCGTGGGCTCAGCGAAGATGAAGCCACCTCTGCCATCGTTCGCGGCTTCTTGGACATCGAGATCAAAGGCGTGCCGCCGGCGTTACAAGAAGAGATGCGCCGCGCGGTGCACACGACTGAGGGCATCGGCCTCTAGCGCGCCTGCAAAAGCGCGCAAATGAACAAGGACGCCGTCGACAGCGGCTTCGTGGCAGCTGCACGGCTATTCCTTCAGATTTACGTAATAAAGCATACGCCGATCGATCCGTTTGATCCAGCGCGCCTGGTAGATAGAGACGTAGAGCGTGTTGTTACCAACGCGGATGGAGATATCAGTCTCTTTAGGCGGGCTTATAGATATAGGAAGAATAAGGGCGCCCGAACACGTCGTGGTGACTCTAAAATCCTTACGTTGCTCTTTGATATAGGTGGCAACGGCTTCGTCAACTTCGATGTCTTCTAGACTCATCCTTAGTTCAATCTAGGGTGTTGATCCGAATATGAATATATATGCATCGACCGGTTGCCGCAGTTCTACGTCCTGCCGTTTCTCGGCCGCCGCGTCGCTTGGCCACGAGTCCGGCTCGTGTGAGGCCATTTGAGTAACTTAATAAACCACTTCTGACTCACTGTAAATGATGAATGGCAGCTACGTGACCAGTTGCTTGGCGTGTACGATACGGAGCAACCTCGTGCTGATGGTGGAGCAAGAAGGCGGGTACTGGGCCGGTAGATGGATACTCCCGGGAGGCAAGCTCGAACTCGGCGAGGGCCTGGAAGACTGCGCGGCGCGTGAGTGTTACGAGGAAACGCACGTGAAAGTCGCTATCTCTCGGCAGGTTAAGGCGTACGTGTCGTATGACCCCAACACCGAGTGGGACAAACAAGTGCTGCTCATTTGTTTCGAAGCAGAGTATTCGAGCGGATTTCCACACGTGGGGCCCGGCGTAACCGGCGCGAAATGGATCGAAATCGACAAAATCAAGGAGATGAACTGGCGCAACCGCACCGTACCGGACATCATCCTCCGGATGATTACTGACACGTTAGGGTCCAGGGACAGCTAACACGTCCAGCCTCATCACAGAACGGTTTTGTGACTCTAATTCGCGCTTTTTCAGGAGCTATTTCCATCGCCGCACGAGGACCCTCTACGGGGACGGATTTACGACTGGTCGCATCAGCTCTAATCAAGCTTGCGATGAAGAGGTCTTGGGGCTATAAACTGAATCTTACTGCTTCTTTATTGCTTTAATGAATTCTTCAATGGGTATCGCAGGCATGCTAATTATCTGGACGGTTCCGCGGGCTCCGAGCTCGACCGAGGCCTTTATTATGGTCTCGTTATCAGGCGCTTCCACAAGGTTCACAAAGTCATACGGCCCCACGACGGCGTGCTGAGATATGACCTTGACGTGCATCGCTTCCATCTCTCGGTCGACTTCCTGGATGCGATTGGGTCGCTCCCTTACCGTCTTCCTGCCTTCCGTAGTGAGTTTGGACAAAAGAATGTACTTCGGCATCAAACCACCTCCCTTTGCAACCTTCGTGTGAAAGGACTTCTGTCTTTCCCCACAAATAGTGTGAAGCGTGCCAATCAGCTGATACACGGCTTATTATTTTCGCGGATCACGTGGCTGAGTAGGCAAAAACAGGCAGACTCGCTTCTTCGAGAATCTAGCCGCAATGTCGAGTTCGTGGCTTATACAGCGGGATGTACACGTTTGGAGGAAAGAAGGCTGTTTCTCAAATTATCGGCTATCACAGTTCCACAAGCTCATACGAGCTTGTTCCGAGTCCGATCTCTTCCCCATACGTGATCTGTATCGATCCTTGTGTATCGCCCCAGACGCCTTTAAACTTGTCCTGTCCAGGCTGTAGATTGTTGATAAGGCGGGTGCCTGGTAATCCTTGCTGCTGATTCACCAAATCCAAGCTCGCAGCGTCAATGGCTACGGGATCGGTGGAGGCGAGAATCCCGACGTCGGGCACTATCGGCGCGTCACTCCAGGGAACACAGTCGCAATCAGGCGTAATCTGCAAGAGGAAGTTGAGGTACCCCACGCGCTTACCCACGGTCGCGCCAAAGGCGTGTTCAGTCAACATCTCCATAAACTGTGGGAGATCATTCTTCCAGTCGAATCCGATGGATGAGGTTGTACACGCCATCATGCACTCGCCGCAGCCCACGCACAGATCGCGATTGATGCGCGACACGCCTTCTTCAATCGTAATGGCAGAGCGCGGGCATATCTCCACGCATACTCCGCACGCCGAGCACCCCTCCTCATTGACGATCGGACTCATGCCTTTGTGTATGTCCATCTTTCCCGCGCTCGGAGCACATCCCATCGCCAGATTCTTTATCGCGCCCCCGAATCCGGCCATTCCGTGTGCCTTGAAGTGCGTCATTACGATCATGCTCTGGGCCGAGACAACGTCACCTGCAATTTTGACCGTTTCGAAGTGCTTCTTGTCGATTCGAACGTCCCGGTAATGGTCGCTGACAAGACCATCAGAGATGATAACGGGTGCCCCTAAGACCGCGTAGTCGAACCCGTGCTCGAGCGCGGTGGCGAGGTGATCAACCGCGTTGTGCCGACTTCCAGAATAGAGCGTGTTTGTGTCGGTAACAAACGGCTTTCCGCCGCTCGCTTTGACCCGCTCAACGACTTGCCGGACGAATTCTGGCCGAAGGTGTGAATCGTTGCCGCGCTCGCCGACGTGAAGCTTTATAGCGGTTAGCGCGTCAGCTTCGATCAGCGTGCCAAATTGCGCTTCATCATAAAGCTTTCTCACTCGAGTGACTGTGCTTTCATCGACGCTCCCCGCCTTCAGGCGCGCAAAATATACCGTGCTTGTCATTTTTCTCCCTCGTTGCTTGTTGTACGTGTAACGTCTCGCCGTGATCTGCAACGTTAGCAACGTTGCACTCGTTCTCGTTTTTTGGGCGCACTCCGGAGGTGAAAACGAAGCGACTGCCGCTCTATTTGAAGTGTGGCTATTCAGCCCTGATCTCGCACAAGCGCGGTCCAGTCGCCTATCTTGTCTAGCTTCTTCTTAAGTGGGAGCGGGTTATGGACGGCCGTCGCCCATACCACGTGCACCCCGTCCAGCGATTCGCCAACCTCTTTGCTGAGCGGCTCTGCCTCTCGTCCAAAAACAACGGCTACGGGGGTGCTGCGTGACAGCGCAGCAATCGTCGCCAGATATTGCAGGCCCGAGTCCTTGTGAATGAAGCCAAACGTGAGGTCGATGTCGAATGTTCCCTCGGCGATCTGGTCGATGCACTTGTCGATGTTCATGTACGTTTCGATGTACGCTTTCTTGGGATCGGCAACTTTCATTAAGTTGACAGCGCTCGGCGTTCCCGCACATATCACCTCAAACCCCTGCGCTTTCAACGCGTTGCCGATGTATAGCGCGAGGCCGGTTTGCACCGGAACCTCGGGACACCCCAGTAGGAGTAACGCCTTCATCACTATCGATACATGAATGTCGACCTCGTGTATTATTCTTTTGTAGCGCAAGAAAACCGTCTACCGGTTTTCGTATTCAACTGCGTTCGGCAGGAATTGATTGCAGCGGAGAGATTAGAAACGTTGAAGGGTAATAGCGTTCCTGTGACGACATAATGGATGCTGAACCACCCCAACGAAAAGCGAAAGAGAGGATGGTCCAGGTTTTTGAGAGCGTCGAGCTGATACTGTACGGCGCAGTCGGAGTATTGCTCGTTGTCATCGCTCTTGTCGCACTCGCTGGAGAGGTCGACAACATCGTCAGCTACTTCGTCAACGATACCCCAATAATCGGACTAAACCTTCTTATCGCCGCGATAATCGCGCTCGAGCTGCTGATGATCGTCGTTGGTTATATGAAGACCAGATCCATTAATTTGGGGCTGCTTCTCGGCGCCGGTCTCACGGCGATGATACGGGATATCCTCGTCTTCGGCTATCAGCCCACCGACTTGCAAGACTTTGCCGTCGTCTTGCTTGCGACTGCCGTTCTCGTTGCGGCGCTCTACTTTGTGGGTGACAAAACGATTCACACGTAGCTACGTGCTCGTTGTGTCCACGCAACGGCCGTTTTAGTTGTCACGTAATAGAGCAATAAGATTATTGCCGCTCCCGCGTGACTGGTGGCTATGACAAAGACAGACGGGGCAGTTGCCCTCTTTCAGCAGGGGCTCACCTGTTCACAGGCCGTGCTTTCGGTCTTTGCAACTGACTTTGGGCTCGACCAGGATGCAGCACTCCGAATCTCGCAGGGATTTGGCGCCGGGATCTCCCGCACGGATGATATCTGCGGGGCTCTCTCTGGTGCGATCATGGTGATCGGACTGCGGTACGGCGGCATAGGCGCCGATGACAACGCAGCGAAAGAAAAAACGTACACGGTGGTCGGTAAGTTTCTCCGGGAATTTCAAACGCGCAACGGCTCGGTAACCTGCACGGGCCTGCTCGGGTACAACCTGTCAGACCCGCAACAGGCTGCTGAAGCGAAGAAAAACAAGGTCGTGCCGGCGCGGTGTCCGGGGTTTGTCTGGGATACCGTGAAACTCGTCGAGAAAGTAGTTTGATTTTCGCGGGCGGGTGAGGGTAATACCTGCGACCTTTATCCTTCCTTTGACTCCGGGAAGAGCCTCACTAAGCGGCGCCGTACACACAAAAGAATACACCGTTCAGCTTACATGCGCCCCAAACCGGACAAGAGGGGCACACACATCCCTTTTTTTCGATGGTCTTTTCGCTTCGACCCCGTGCGCAGAACAGTCCGCCCGTAAGACTACTTCGATTGTACGTCGGACAGCGTTCTGTGTAGCACAAGCACTTGGCGTAGTTCTCAGGTGTGTCTTCTACCCGCGGACGGTTCCTTTTCAACATGGATCTCTAATCAGCTCTTGTATTCTTCACAAACTTAACTATTTCACAATGATCGACGCGAAAGACTGAAGCCGGCACGGCATCATGACTCAGTGCGGTTGCGAGTGAGTGTGCCCGTGAACGCCCTACAGCAGGCTGCAGAATAGCAACCTCGGGCACGGAAAATTAAAGCTGCACATCTTAGGACGTTTGAGTCGTGCTCGTAGTCGGCAGAAAAGTGAGTGCGGCTATTTTGAGGTGAACGATGGAAGACAATCCTGGAGGACTCAAGACACTTATCGCGGTTCTTGCGGGCTACGATAGCATCAAGAAGAACAACGATCTTGTTCACGTATTCTACGAACTGTACGATAACGGTGAATATCGAGAAACGTTGAAAGAGTTCCATTTTCTTTTCACGGGCGGCACATTCAACCGCGTCGTGATGGGAAAAGCTGATCCAGAGGCGTCGCAGGCTGAACGGTTGCGCACGATGCGGGACGACGTTCGAGAGTTCCTATTGCAGGAGTGCGGCGTCACCGTTCTCCCTGATCGAAAGAATTGCGGCGTGACGATTCTTGCGAACACGATTGTGGAGCGCCAGTGCAGCGTCGTATGGTCGTTCCTGAGCCCGCTTACCACCCACTGGCTGAGCCCTGAGTATCGTGCGCTGAATCGACTCAGTGACCTTTGGGACGTTAAGCGCCTCGTAAACGGCGGTTCGGTGAAAGACTGGTTTAGGAACGAAGCCGTGCGAGACGCCAAAAGAAACCCCCAGAAGGCGCCGAAATCACCACTCAAGTTACGACTGGGCTCACGCGAATCCGATGGCGCGTGGCCTGTCGCAGTACGAAGAGACGGAAACGCATACGACGAAGTGAGCCTACCACACCGCCCCCGCGACGCGGCGTTTTATACCCGGTTTGAAGGCCAAACAATCGCACTTATCGCCCACGATGAGATGAAACAGCGCATGATCGATTTTGCCATCCAATACGAGGACGAGCTTTGTAGCTTCAATCGTGTCTTGACAACTGGCCGTACTGGTGAAGAAGTCGAAAACGCCTGCAGGACGCTACGAGACAAAGGGACGATTAGGCGATACCTGACCGGGCCCAAGGGCGGCGATATAGAGATCGCGACAGAGATTCTGTTCGATCGATGCCACATCGTGGTCTTCTTCATCGATCCATTGCGCCCTCATGCACACATTGACGACATAATGGTGGTTTTCGCGGCCTGCATGGCCGAGATTGAGGGCAATGATGTGAGGCTCCTCACCAATGAGTTGCACGCACGAGAGTGGATGGAGGAGGCCGTTCGACGTCACAGATGATCGTGCGGTTCTAGCAGTGTTCGCCCGAACGTCGCCCGCAGTGTGACCTACGCTCGGCGCGAAGGTTTTGTAGCCGTCTCAAGACAGCGTCCGGGTAAAACGGATGCCTGAATGATGCGGGAGGCAGCGCCACCAGCCACTCAAGGCTTCGACAGCCCACGAGGAAGTATTTAAACCTACAGTGCCAAACGAATAGCTGCGTCCCAGTGAAACCACTGCGAGAAGCAGCGTCAAAAGATACAATGCCGGACCCGATTACTCACCTCATCGTTGCCACTTCGCTACTATGGCTGTTTTGGGACAAGAAGTACCGAAACTACGTCCTTCTGCTGGCTCCCCTAGCTGTGTTTCCGGATATAGATCATTTGCTGCCGCCCTACCACCGTTTGCTTTTGCACAATGTCTTCATCCTCGTGCCCACCATCGGCCTAGCGTTGTACGCGCGCTTCCGGGCAAAGAATGACGTTTTATTTAACGTGGCACTGATCGCGACCTTCTTCCTGCTTTCACACTTGTTGCTCGACCTGTTCACCGGCGCCGGCGTGCCTCTGTTCTATCCACTTTCGGCGACCACCTATGGCTTCACGTACGAGTTGATCATTGCCCACGGCTCCGTGGTACTACTTCCTGAGCCGCCTGCCGCGTTCGTGCAAAGCGAATTGCTCGGCATCGCGCTGACGTGCGCGGCACTCGCTGTGATTGTATTCGTCAAAAACCGGCTGACCTTCCAAAAAGACGTTTTGACGCCACTGAAATCGAGGGTTCATTAGCAGCGCTCGCCAAGTTCCCCGCAGCGCGCTAAGGCTGCTAGTGTGAACGGCTGTGTGAGCTACTTAGTGTAAAAGCAGTTGCCTTGATGATGCGACATCAGGCAGCTGCTTTAGGCGCTAGTCACTCGATTAACGCTTCTCGCTGCGGGTACTTCGCTGAAAGCGCATTGTCCCTGCTCGTGTGTGGCAAAGGAAATGGCTGTGGCATTGGCTGTGGCATTGGCTGTGGCATTGGCTGTGGCATTGGCTGTGGCATTGGCTGTGGCTGTGGCAATGGACTGGACCTCTTTAATCCGCTTGATTTTCGAAGATAATGTCGCCGACGCGCTTTCGCGTTTCGTCGAGCAGGTCCTCAATTTGCTTAGTCTTAGCGTCGTCAAGGTAGGTGCAGTTTGAAAAAATGGTGCCGGCGAGCGAAGCAACGCGTTTGCCAATTCCAGGAAGTGAATTCCACTTGGGTTGCCCCACGCTTGTGACGAGCTGATCGATCCGCTCACGGTTTTCTTCAAGGTACTTCTTGCCCTCGTCAGTAAGCGCGTACACCTTCTTGTTTTCGTGTTCGCTCGAATTCACGTAGCCCTGATCCACGAGTAGCTGCAGTGTCGGGTAGACCACTGCGGGGCCCGGGGCGCGGCCGTACTTATTTTCGATAGCTTTGATGATTTCATAGCCGTTGAGAGACTGTTCTTGTAGGGCGAGCAGGACGAGATATTTCAAGTGTCCGTGTTCTCGTCTCGGGTGGTTGGACCAAGCTTTGTGGAAATGCTGCATTTGGTGCCACGGTCCACACGGGTTCTGATACGTTTTGTAATTCATTTAATCCTCCGATATATCTTTAGATATATTATGAGATATTATCATATTTAATAGTTTCGCTGATTGAACCGCAGCGGACTGTCACCCCTAGCGCAGAGCTTCAAGAGCGCCGCTTCCGCAGCTTCCGCCGGCGTACAGCCACGATCGAGGCGCAGTGAGACCCCCAGCGACGGTCGTCAACGGCAAGTAAAATAAGGAGATTCTGTATAGTGGTTTATTAAGCGTTTCTCACTCTTCGGTTCCAGTGGAGGCGTTTTCGGCGCGAGGTCTCCCCGAAAATAGCCGCAGAATGCGGCGTTCACGAAAAAATACCCGTTGCACCGCCGTAAAGAACCCTTATTTCGACTCCAATTTCCAAAAGAAGTAAAAAATCGAATCGGAACCGTTAAATCTAAGGGTGCATTGCTTTATACGCCGATTGTATCGAGCTGCACATTAGCAGGGGCAGGGGGTCGCCGGTCCTGGGCTACCTCAAACCGTCTCGTTGTTTGGCGAACCCGTGCTCCGCGCTAATCACTGCATCTATGATATCAGCCTCATTCACTTATCGAGCGGCGAATCGTTTTTCTTCTTTGCTATTTGGCCTGTCCGAGTTTTTGTATCCTGCACATTCCAAAAGCTCACAGCAGCGCGCGGCTATCTCTTTGCGATTAGCTATCAACGTCAAAGCAGCACCTTTAAGTTCAGCGCTGCCGCCTTCCAAGCGTCTTACTTCATAGGAGGTGAAAATAGATGGCAGAAACACCACCAGCTGCGCTCGAGCGACAGAAACAACCACCGGCACAACCACCAGGCAAAATGGTATATGCCTCTATCGTCGTGGCCTTCGGATGGCTTCTCTTCTTAGCACTATGGTTATTCTATTATGCGACCAGTTTTGGCATTGTCCAAAACATAGCGGTTTTCCTGCTCTCCCTCGTCGTGGCTGGGGTAATACTGACGGTATTGTGGGTCCCGTGGGCCATGAGACACGCCAATTGAAGGGCATTGCATTGGCAGAATCATGAAATTTATTCCGCTAAAACTGAGTGTGACCAACTGCTTCTTAGTAAAGGCCGGCGATCATTATGTCCTCATCGAACTGGCTATGAAGACGATTGGCGTCTGGTCCGCACAAGACTGAACGAAGCTGGGTCGAACTGTTTCAACTCAGTCATGTTATTCTGACCCATCATCACGACGATCATTGCGGGTTGTTGCACAACATCTTGCGAGAGAATGACTCGATTCGGGTGGTGATGTCGCACCTTTGCAAAGACCTATCCTGAAGGGAGAAAACGACCGTACGCACGGCGGGGGTTTTTTGAACAGGCAGATTGCCCTTCGGTCAGCCGATGCTGCGACGCTGGAATCCGACGAGTCCGGCGATGATGAGCACGAACGCCAAGAGGGTGAGCGAGACGAGGGGCATCAAGGATACCCCACTGACGAGAACCTTCGGCACCTGGTTGAATGGCGAGAGGTTCAGTATCGACTGGCTCACCTGCAACGTCTCGCCGATGAGCTCGACTAGTATGAACGCTCCCAGTGCCCCCCAGCTCACAAACGACAGCCGAGGTACGAGACCGTACAGCGCCATGGCGATCCCCGCCACCACCCAGATGGCGGGCAGGTACGCGAGCGTGGCGACCAGCATGCGCGGCAGTTCGTAGCCCACGTTGCCGGTACTCAAGCCGTAGGTCAGCCCGGCCAGAAGGCCGAAGGCCGTCAGCACGACCACCGAGCCTATCGCCGCAATGGCAAGGTCACTCGTCGCCCACCGCAGCCGACTGACCGAGGCGGCGAGCACGTGATCGACACGCCCCTCTACCTCTTCGGACTGCAGCCGCAGCGTGGCCGTGATCGCGTATGCGGCGGCCATCCAGCCGAGGAACGTGAGCGAGAGGGTAAAAAGGGAGTCAGTGTACGCCGAGGCGCCGCCAAAATGGGCGAACAAGTTTGCAAGCTGCGGGTTGGTGGCCAGCAGGTCCGCAGAGGTTTTCGCAAGATAGCCAATCATAACGCCGTACACCGCAAACATCGCGGCCCAGACAAGCAGCGTGCGCCGGTGCAGCCTCCACGCTAGTGCTAGTGGGCTGCGGAGCCAGGGCGTCGCCCTGGCTGGGCCAAGTCGCGGCCTAAGAATGCCAGCGCCGACGTCCCTCCTTGACGAGATGGTATAGGCCACCACGATCAGCGCGATGATCGCGCCGAGGAAGAGCGCAAAAACCCCCCAGCGTTCGCCGGCGAATGGTTGGACGAGGCGCATCCACCCGATCGGTGACATCCATGAGAGCCAAGACTGCCCGCTCTGCTCGTTCGCATCGCCAACGGCGCGCAACAGGTAGAACAGCACGAAGATCGCCCCTGCGATGCCCGTCGCGACCCCGGCGCTCTCGGCCAGCTGCGCCGCCACGCCGGCGAGCGCCGCAAACGTCCACCCGATCGCCGCGAACGAGAGTCCCAGTGCGACGGACCCGGCGACGGGAAGCCCAAAAGCGACCAGCGCTCCAGTGACGAGAGCGGCGATCACCAGGTCGGCGCCCAGCGTCACGACCAAGCTCGCGGACAACGGCGCGCGCCTACCGACTACACCCGAGCCCAGCAGCTCGTACCGTCCGGTCTCCTCGTCGGCGCGAGTATGCCTGATGACAGTGAGCACATTCGCCCCCGCAACGATCACTGTTGCAAAGATACTCGACCGCCACGCGGTCAGCCCGCCGATGGTCGGAGCGGACACGGGACCGAGCAGCGCGACCAATCCCGGACTGTTCACGATCTGAGCGGCGAGCATCTGTTGCGACGCAGCTGTAGGATAGAGACTCACGAACGCAGCGACTACGACGACCACGAAGAGGGGCGGCAGCGCGATCCAGATCGGCAGCAAGAGCCGATCCCGCCGCAGGATCAAACGAATGAGTGCGCCAGTGCCACTAAACTCGCTCATCGCGCGCTTTCCCCTCTCTGGAGTTCGTAGTGGCGCAAGAACAGATCCTCGAGCGTGGGCGGAGCACTCGTGAGCACCAGCACGTCGAACCGGGTAAGGTGTTCCATGACGCGATTGATCGCACCGGCATCCACGCTAAAATGCGCGCGGGTGCCGTCGACGCGTGTGTTGTGCACGCCCGGCATTTCACTAAGTCCGGTGACGGGGTGAGCGGTTTCCACTGAGACCGAGATTCGCGTGAGGTGGCGCAGTTCAGCAAGCGTTCCTGACTCGACGATCGTGCCCGCATTGATGATGCTAATGCGGTCACACAACGCCTCGACCTCGGCGAGGATGTGACTGGAGAGCAGCACGGTCTTGCCGGCCCGCTTGACCTCCGCGACACAGTCGCGGAACACCGCCTCCATCAGGGGGTCGAGGCCCAACGTCGGCTCGTCAAGGATGAACAGCTCGACGTCAGAGACAAGCGCGGCGATAAGAGCCACCTTCTGTCGGTTGCCCGTCGAATATGTCCGACACGGCTTTGTCGGATCGAACTTGAACCGTTCCACCAGCTCGTCGCGACGCGACTGGTCAACGCCGCCGCGAAGCCTTCCTAGCAGGTCGATGACCTCGCCACCGGAGAGGCTCGGCCATAAGCTCACGTCACCGGGCACGTAGGCCAGTCGCCGGTGGAGTGCCACCGCGTCGCGCCACGGATCTCCCCCGAGCACGCTGACCTTCCCGGCATTCTTGCGGAGCAACCCGAGCAAGATCCGCAAGGTCGTGGTCTTTCCGGCGCCATTCGGACCGATAAAACCGAACACTTCACCTTGTTCAACCTCGAGATCCACGCCATCGAGAGCCAAGGTTTTCCCGTAATACTTTGTCAAGTTTTGAATTTGAATCACAGACAACCCGCGCACCCCCGATCGTTTCAGTTCGTATTGTGTATTGCCGAGTTAATTCACGTCGCTACCTGAGATCTGTGTAAGGACGTGCCGTTGGATACATAGCTCTTGCGATGATGCTGGCCCCATTATTGCTGAGGCCTACGCCTTATGTTCCGCGGCTAACCGTCTGCTCTGCAGCCTTAGTATCTAGGCTATCACCGAGACAGCCACCTCCAAAGTGCGCTTCTTTTCATAAACGAGCACTTGATATCCATGCCTCTCAATCAAAGGTATTAAGACAAGAAGCGTACCGACGTAGGGCTAGAGTGACTACGAGAGCACAAGCGACGTTTGATGCAATTCGCAAACGCCTGAGGGCCTTACGTATAGGGCGCTACGGGCTTGCATTAGCGCTCATTCTGATAGTAGGGCTAGCACTGCCTCTTTCAAATCGGGTCTGATGGTCTCTGGCTTGATGAGGCATATTCCGTTGCCTTAGCCAACATGAGCATCATTGACATGGTGAGAGCGACTGCAGGTGACGTCCATCCGCCGCTATATTATTTCTTGCTCCACTACTGGGTTATGGCATTTGGCGATTCCGAGATTGCGGTCAGGCTTCTGTCCGTTGTGTTCGGAATTGCTGCAATACCCGTGATCTACGAGCTGGGTCGTCTCCTCTTCAATCGGGAGGCAGGCTTAGTGGGGGCACTCGTGCTTGCACTCTCTGTCTTTCAGATATTTTATTCGCAAGATGCACGGATGTACAGCCTCCTCGTGCTGCTCTCTTTGCTCTCGCTGTACTTTTTTGTCCTCTACTTGCAGCGTCCCTGCCGCCTTATCTTGGTCGCCTATGTTCTGGTTACCGTCCTTTTGTTGTATACAGACGTTTATGGGCTCTTCGTGGTTATCGTTGAACCGCTCAAACGCTCTCGATCTTGGGCCAATCGCAGGCTAAGTCATGTAGTCGAGCAAAAGGTTGCATCTCATCTATCACAATCAGGACAGAAAATAAAGGCTCCAGAAGCAGGATGACGCAGCGGCCATAACCACTTCAATTTATCTTGTGTTTCTATTTTGTCAATCAATTGACAAACGGAAGGTATATGATCGCAATAGGTTAATCGCGGCTAGGCCGTGATCTGCAAAACTTATGATGTGTCGCATCCCACTTGTGCTCATCCTTGAGAGACGGTCTTGAGCACCGCCAGCATCCGAGGAGCTTCTGCAAAAGATGGAACAGAGACCGTGACCCCCCCCATACCCTTTTTGGCGGCTCCAAAGCTTTTTTAGGCTTTAGCGGGGAGCCGCATAGAAATTTTTAGGTAGTCCGACTGTCAAAGACCAACGCATCCGCTCTCAATTAGTCTATCGACCACTTAACGCCATCAGATTCAGCTCCAGAGCGTGTGGCAGTCTTGTATGTAGGGTCCCCCCTAGTGCGCTAATTAGTCAGGTCGCCTCGTGTTGCGGTGCGAGCAGTTTGAGTGCGCTCTCTGCAGCGACTTTAAGGTGCGGGTCAGCCGATTTATCGTTTGCAAGTTGATATAGCGGTTCCCAAACTCCGGATGGGTCGCCAACGCTTCCTAGCATCGACGCGGCCGCCTGCCGAGCTAACGTAGGCTTTTTGTCATCTTGAAGCACTTGGAGAAGCTTCTGAAGTGACTTAGTGCCGAAACGACCCATTGCAATTACAATAGCCTCTTGAGATGTTTCGGACTTCGCGCTTGCCAAACTTCTTTCTAAGCTTAAGAAGAGACCGCCGTCACCGATATATCCAACTGCTGTAGCTGCCGCCCTTTTTATATCGTCGTTTGAGTCCTGCAACGCACGTTTAAGTGGCATCCGCGCCACGCCTGCTTTCCTGCGGTTCTTATAGATTTGGGCGATCGCAATAGCAGCTGCCTGCCTCATAATTGTCTTTTCCCTCTTGTCAGAAAGTTTCTTGATCAACGCTTTTACAACATTTTCTTTCAGAACATCATCTTTCAGGTCTGCATTGTTGTCCTGCTTAGTATCTAGTTTTTCCAAACCCTTGCCTATATGCGCGAGCGCGAATGCCACATTTGTTCTCACTTCTAAGATGGTATCCTGGAGTGCTGCAACAAGTCGATCGACATTTTCGCGCTCTAACTCATTTGTGTTGTATTTGTAGGTCTTCTCGAGAGCATCCGCTGCGTTCTTTCGTTTTTCATCAGAATTTCTGCGCTCGAGATTCCTGCTGAGCTCACTCACACTTAAGAGCTTCTCACCACAGTGCTCGCAGAGTTCATTGACGAGTGCCTGTGGCCCCAAGATCCAAGGATCAGAGTACGTTCCGCAAGAAATGCACCACCTGCTTGTCTCTCGTCCTGTTCCTGCCGTATTTACTAGTGTGCCCCTCTTTTTTCCTCGTCTCATCGCGGCTAGAAGGCTCCCGTCGAGGTCTCCGTGATCCTCATGGAATTCAAATGCTGCACAAGCCCCCCTGAGATGATCTAGGCGGGCTTCGAGAAGAGACAACTCTTTCGCCTCCTCTGAAGTTAGAAAACGGCCCCGCGGGATGGCGCGGTAGGGGGGTATCTGATATTTGAATGCTTGGAGGAAATTGTCATAACAATCAGAGATGATTTCGCTGTCGTTTAGTTGGTAGAGATGTTGCATCACTTCGTCATCTTTGAGCGTCTCCGCGTATAAGTTGGTTTTCAGCAGCTCGTCCTCAAGAGCACTGAATGCATTCTGCAAATCTATGATTTTTTGTTTCAGATCCAACCGTCCTATCTGTGGGTTTTCCTCAGCCTGAAAAATGCTGTGGCTAAATTGAATAGGCGAATTCAGCTCGATTGTCGTAGATTCAAAGAATCTCATATCACTATAATGTCGATCGAGGCTTTTTATTCGCCAGCTCACGTTTTCATACCAATGAACAAGCTCTCTGTAGAGCCCATGTCGGAGCTTCCACTTTTCTCTTTCAGATCTTAATTTGTCTAAGATGAGCGGCCCGATCAATGCACCGATGACTACGGTAACGATACCAATTGCAGTGATAACAATCGGTGAGTTGAGGTCTAGCGCGAACATTTCACTTTACTTCGTTTGAGGATGTGGTGTGCAGAAAATCACGTAGTACTGTTGGAACGTTGCCATAAAGATTGTGTTAGGTGCGTCAGTCAGCGTTACTGCACAAATCATCCGCTCGTTTAATTTCACTGAACTGAATGAGGCAGCACGCTGAGGACGGTCTAACAGCGTCTCGCTGACCTGAAGTTCAAATCATTCCAATAGCGCGTGTAGACTTGGTAGACGTGCTGTGGCAGAGGGTGCTTGTAGAACCGGAAATCCACTCCAGAAACGCCGTGCGTGAGGATATAGTTCTTGTTTGACTGATCCCACTGCAGTATGTCGCCCTGCTGCTCGCAGAATTTCCTCAGATCTCCGAGGCAATGGCTCAGCAATGAATGAAGTTAAGTTGCATTCTTAGACTGTCAAGTCGACGTTCTCCCAGTAATTCATGTAGATATCATATACGTTCTCTGGCAATGGATTTCGATAATGGCTCCACGAAACGCCTGAAACGCCGTGCGTCAAGATGTGTGCTCTATTCGACGAATCCCACCCGATCACGTCACCGTGCTGCTCCGTGAACTTACGAAGATCACTGAGCACAAAATACGAACCACAACAACTGAGCGGTATTTCGTTCCCTGCTTGGCGCGAACGCCAAAGCTATTGGTTGAGCGCAGAGACTGGAAACATAATCTCGTTACCTTTTTTTCCGTCCAGGAGCGGTTCAACGACTTCGATAACGCGTGGGTGCAGCGGTACATAGTGAGCCATGCGAATCTTGTCCTGATCTGCCGGTACGTGCAGTGTGGGCTCTCTCGATCTGAATTTCAATGCCTCTTCAAACTGCCCAGCTGTAATTCTGCCGATCGTTGCATCTGGGTGCTGGCCTGTAAAAGCCCCAAATATGATTGAAGCTTTGTACGCGACGTAGTGTCGCTCATCGAGTTCGCCTCGCGCATAACTCGCTTTAAGAATACAAGAGCATTCTGCACATCTTCAATGGTCACGATACGCCCTGTCAGCAGCTTACACGTTTTTACGGCTTTGGGCAATTCAAGGAACAGTCTAAAGGATTCATAACGGGAGTCAAGCCTCGTTTTGGTCAGGTAAGTGAGGAACGCCCTGGCATAATAGAGAAATTTCGCCTGTGTCGCTGCTGTGAAACTTGTCGAGGGCGTACGTCCGTAGCGCCTCCATATGCGCTTTGCTTATCCTCCCTTGTGTGCATTCCCAGAATGCCGCGGCGGCACGGCGCGGCCAGCCAAGCGAGTAGCGTGACAGCCCCGCCAGCCGGAAGCTGAGAAACGATTCAAGCTCTTCGCGCGTGTAGTATAGTTCCAACGACGCGAGGGACTCACTAGCGCCGCTGCTATCGTCGTCGAGCCTGTAAGCTATGGGGGGCTTCTCTGCTTCTGTTCATTAAACAGCTCTTCACTGTCTTTGTTTTCAAATCAGAGGTAGTGTCGCCCTCGGACTCGTTTTGGACCTCTTGATTGGGATCCTATCGGGTTATCACGCAGTGGCGTCGGCTCGTGCAATAGCCTTTGCCTAAACGCGAACATTTAAGGGTTCACGCACGTTTCTACGACCTAACGGTTTTGTGCACTAGGGCGGCACAGAGTTATAGCTGAATCTTGGGAAGTGCATATGGGAAACGCATTTTGGCTTGGGATAATTGGAGGAATCTCCGGCATCCTCGCCGTCGTACTCGTCGTTCAGCTTGGAGGAATGGGCGAGGCGTTTAACGCAGTTGGAGGGTTACAGCCCTACACGAACGCTGCAGGGGCAGCACTCATCTTCTCACTAGTCGGAATCGCAGGCGGCGTACTCGAAAACCGGAAAATCCTCGGCGCAGCTCTAATGATTATCGCAGCGCTCGGGGCACTGATATCGATCAGTGTTTTAAGCGCTCTTAACTTCGTAGAGTTCGTAGCAGGAGCCATCCTTATTCCGTTCGGGGTTCTGATCAGTCTTTTCGGCGTTCTTACCTTCGTACTGTTCCTGCTAGGGGGCATCCTCATTTTCACGCAAGCGCCTTATACGCACTAGGCGCTGAAGTTCCGGATCAGGCGTCGCCATTCTCATAAAACGGTACGCAGCTTACGACAACACTTATAGTATCTCGCCGCCTTTTTTTTGCGACGCATATGATAAAAAAGTTGTTAGCTATCATAGTATTCGTAATGGTTGCCTCGTTATCAATCGCGGGTTGCACATCATCAACTAACAACAACCAAACGGCAAGCAGTTCATCACATTCGGCATCAAGTGCAGCATCAACCACCGCAAGGACAGCAAATACCACAACTTCTGCTTCAGCGTCAGCAACGCGTGCGCCGGCACACTTGAAGGTGCTGTTCTTCTATGCAACGAATTGTCCCTATTGCCAAGCGCTGGAACCACACGTGACCCAGCTTCAAAAGACGTATGCAGGGAAGGTCCCCGTGCAGTCGATCGTGAACTATGCAAGCCCGCTGGCCGCTCAGTACAAGGTGCCGTCAGTCCCGACGCTGATCCTGCTGAACAACGGCCGCGAAGTCGGGCGTTGGATCGACGCCACGAATACCACGGGGATTTCAGCTCAAATTAATAGCCTGCTCCGCGCGAGTTAGGATGAATGCGGCGTAACGGAAAAGTACGTCGTGTCGGACTGGCGCCCTAATGGGGGGGCTTGTTTCTGGGTCCTAACCCGACGCTGAACAACGAGAGCGGATGACGCTGAATAGGCCGACGTTCACACGTTCCGTTGACACGTTAGTCGTGGCTGCGGCACTGTGCCCGATCGATGCGTTCATATCTCATTTTACCTCGACTGCACTGATCCCTTTGGAAGCCTAATGCGCTGGTCTGGTGCGCAGCCCGGCAAAACAAACGGCGTTATCTTTCTCTTGGCACGGTGTCGAAGGCCAGTTTTGTTCCATAAGTCCTTTTTTTTTGCAAAGGTTCAGGACCATCACGAAAGAGAAAATAACGCACAAACAGTTGTCATAATCGGCTTTATCTATGCGACAATCGTCATAACAACTGTAATAACAACAGGAGGGGTCGTGAACACCCTTATCGTCTACAAGTCCTACCACCGCATGAGTACCGAGAAGGTCGCAAAGGCCATGGCGGAGGCCATGAACGCACAGCTCACAAAGGTCGAGGACGTGCGGCAGGAAGCGCTGGCAGGATATGACCTCATCGGCTTTGGCTCAGGCATCTACGGATTAAAGCACCACAAGGCACTGATCGAACTGATCGAAGCCATGCCTGTGATAGACAAGAACGTATTCGTTTTTTCGACCTGCGGCAACGTTCGAGAGGTCAACCACAAGCAGATCAAGGAGAAGCTTGCTGAGAAAGGCTGTCACATCGTCGGCGAGTTCACCTGCTTTGGCGAGTTCGCGGGCGCGCTGCGATTGAACAGAGACTGGAAAGGGGCGCTCGCATTTATTGGCGGCAAGAACAAAGGACACCCGGACGAAAAGGATCTGGAGAACGCCCGTGCGTTTGCGAAGGGCCTTTTGAGCGCGTAGAACACGTTGTTGCCATATACAGTCCGTTCTCATTTACGACGCTCGTCGCCTTGTAAAGAATCTAGGCAATTCCCAACTGCGTCAATCCAAGCGTCTAGTGTATCGCATGTTATTTCGACGTATCGGCACATACGCCGCCGTGTTTGATCAGGCGTCATAATCAAAACCGAGGTAGACGGGCGCGCAGGGGTCATATAGGGCATATAGAGCGTAACCCTCGCGGCGACTTAATCGGAGGCGACGAAATGTGATGGCTTCGTTTTGGTATGATTATTTCAACGTCTTCAATACAGCGTATTGTCTCGTGGATGGTGCAACACGGCTGCCGCTTTTACGGCGACGGCGAGGTATTAAGCCACTTCATTGCTCATGCCTTGTGCAGGCGTATGATGCTATAATAACGGCGCGTATTCTTCTCATCCCTAATCGATGAGGGTATAAACTTGGAGGGCGTTCGCCAAATTAATAATAAAACGCGGAAACGAAACCGGGGCGCACCTGGTCGATGCTCCAAGCTCTGATTCACCCCCTAAACTCCGGTTTCCGTTAACGGATGATATTAAAGAGGAAATGTTTATGAAAAAATTTGGAATTTGGATTTGGATAGGTGCTATATTGGCGGCGGCAATCGTGCTTTTATCGTGCGTGAGCGTAAGCGGCGCGGCTTCGACCGCAGCCGGCGCCCCTCAACCGTTGAGTACAAACGGAGTCAATCTTAACCTCTTTGTGCGTGGCTCGGATAACAATATTTATACAAAGAACACGAGCGATGGCCGCACATGGGGCACGACGGCGTCGTTAGGGGCGCCACCGGGCGGCGCGGCTTCCGATCCGTCGCCGGTGATAAACCTCATCGGTAGCGTAACCGTTTTTGTGAGAGGCGGCGCGGACGGGGCGCTCTACAGCACGACGGGTTACGCAAAAACCTGGTCCCCGTGGACACAATACGGCGGCGGCGGCGTTCTTAAAGCAGGAACCGGACCGAGCGCGATAAATGCGACGACGGTATTTGTCACGGGAACGGATCAGAAGCTTTACGAAGGAACACTGAACGCCACAACCGCGAATTTTACGTGGGTGAGCCTCGGCGGCGTTCTAACATCGTCACCTGGAGCCGTCGCGACAAGTGACGGAAGTACAACGGTATTTGTCGCCGGAACCGCGGGGCATCTATGGTCGATAACGCCGGGCGCTTCTTATGCGTATGTTGGCGGCGTCATACTCCCCGGCACGAATCCGACCGCCTATTCCTGGTCAAACGGGCGCGTCGGATTACTCGTCGCAGGGACGGACCATAACCTCTACGATCGATACTGGCAAGGCACGACCGTCCTCGGATGGGAGAATCTAGGCGGTTATCTAACCACGTCGCCAGGATCGACCGCCCGATCAGTCGGAAACGTCGATGTATTTGCGACCGGGCAAACCAATCCGTTTACCCTGACCGCGGATATCTATCAGAAGTCGTATAGTTCTGCAAGTTACGGTTGGGGTGGTTGGGTAGATATCGGCGCGTTATGAGTAGGAGCGTTATGGCTCCTATTTTTTATTTTTATTCGCTGCATGATGACAACAATATGCGACGAATGCGAAATTAAATGCCGCGGCGTCGAGGCGTGCGGCTATTATCAAGATTTAGAAGGTGAGTTAAACGCGGCCGCCCTAGCTTGATTTTGAGATGACTAGCAATTTGTTTATCGTTTTCCAATTTCTCGTTGTAGCCACGGTTTTCAGCTTCGTTTCGAACATCGCGTTGTTCAGCTTTGTCCCGGCATACCCGTTCGGGCAGTAGAGATACACTTCTTTGCCAGCAATTACGAACTTCTCACCTTGGTCGAGTTTTATGTCTAGGTTTGACGCGACCGTTTCGTCCGGCCCGTCTGACAAAAAAGTGACGTACAGCTTGTCAGGGCCTACCACATCTGCGCTATCGATAAGCGGATTATTCTCGATGATTCTCTTGAGTTC